>Ga0180222_1000380_pt1 | contig 66341 bp, 62 predicted proteins | sample eDN5th37CKraftOP_FD_151336 | JGI IMG/M metagenome (GOLD analysis project Ga0180222, IMG submission 151336) | Enriched Organic Plus compost microbial communities from Emeryville, California, USA - eDNA 5th pass 37_C Kraft OP (version 2) (version 2) ... | reverse complement strand
CCGACGCGATCTCCGGCCCGTGCGTCTCGATGGCGAAATGGCCCGTGTCGAGGAGACGTACCTCGGCGTTCGGATTGTCGCGTCTGAACGCCTCGGCGCCCGCCGGAGTGAAGAAGGGATCGCGGCGACCCCAGATCGCCAGAACTGGCGGACGGTAGCGCCGGAAATAGTCTTGCAGCGCTTCGTATTGCCTGACGTTGCTCGCATAATCGAGGATCAGATCCAGCTGCGGCTCGACGCCGTGACGTTCGATCGCCGCCGAGGCCAGCTGATACGCCTCGGGCGCGATCAGCGACGTGTCCTCGATGCCTTCGGTATACTGCCAGCGGATCATGTCCGGCGCGCTGAAACGGCGAAGCGCCTCGCGCCGCGCCGGCGTCGGCTCGGCCCAGGCCGCCCGGATGTCGGCCCAGCCCTCGCTCAGCCCCTCCTCGTAGGCGTTGCCATTCTGGCTGACGATTCCGGCGATCTTCTCCGGATGCCGCACGGCGAGGCGCCAGCCCACCGGAGCGCCATAGTCGAACACATAGATGGCGAAACGGTCGAGCCCCTTGGCCTCGACGAACGCCTCGATGACCAAGGCCAGATTGTCGAACGTGAACCTGAATTCGGGCTCGCGGACCTCGGTCTGACCGAAGCCCGGCAGGTCCGGCGCGATGACGTGATACTCCCCCGCAAGCGCGGGGATCAGTTCGCGGAACATGTAGGATGACGTGCCGAAGCCGTGCAGCAGGAGCACGGCGGGCGCATCCGGCGCGCCGGCTTCGCGGTAGAACAGATCGACGCCGCGCACGTTCAGCACGCGATGATGGACGCGGCCGGATGCCTCCGCGGCGAAGGCGGAGGCCGGCGCCGTCGCGGCGGCGATGATGGCCGCGAGCAAGGCAAAAGCAAGCTTCATGGGCGTTCCTCGCGATAACCTGATAGATGTCGTGTAGGTGGTTATGTTGCGCGGCTAGGGCGGTTGTCCTAACCTGTCAACGATAGATTGAACGGTTATCGCTATGATCCAAACGACGCCCCCCGACAGCAGGATCGCGCCGATGGTGGGCGACCATCTGGCGCTGGACCTGCTCAACACCGAGGCCCGCATTGGCGGCGAGCCCGTGGACTATTGGAGGGACGGGGAGGATGTGCTCCGCTGGCTCGCGGGCCATCCCGACGTGTACGCGCCGATCGGCGGGGATGCCGTCGCCCCGGCCCGTCTGCTGGAGGAGGCCCGCGCACTCCGCGCCGAGGCGCGCGCGCTGGTCGAACGGTTCAGGCAAGGCGCCGCCGTGGATCCCGGCGTGCTGAACGCATATCTGCACGCCTATCGCACCGCGCCCCATCTGGAGCGGGACGTCGCCGGACGCCTGGTCCTGACACGGGTTCCGCAATGCGATCCGGTTGCATCGGCACTCGGGCCGGTCGCGGAGGCGGTGGCGCGGCTGCTGACGGAAGGCGATCCGGCCCTCGTCAGGCAGTGCGACCATCCCGAATGCGTGCTCTGGTTCTACGACAGGACCAAGGCGCGCCGTCGGCGCTGGTGCAGCATGGCGCTCTGCGGAAACCGCCACAAGGCTGCGCGATTCCGGGCGAAGCGCGGCAGCCATGCCGACTCCGGGCAGCCCCTTCGCGCTGCCGGTTGAACGGCGATGGACATGTTCGCCGAGGACCGTGAGCGAATGGTCGAGCGGCAGATCGCCGCGCGCGGCATCGACGACCCGGCGATCCTCGCCGCCTTTCGCGCGATCCCGCGCGAGCGCTTCGTTCCGCCCGAGCGCATCGCCGAGGCCTATGACGACGCGCCGGTCGCGATCGAGGCGGGGCAGACCGTCTCGCAGCCCTATATCGTCGCGCTGATGATCGCGCTGGCCGGGATCGGCCCGGACTCGCGCGTGCTCGAGGTCGGCGCCGGATCGGGCTATGCGGCGGCGATCCTCGGCAGGATCGCGCGCGAGGTGGTGGCGATCGAGCGCCAGGGCGAGCTGGCGCGGCTCGCGGCGACGCGGGTGCGGGCGCTCGGCCTCGGCAATGTCCGCATCGTCGAGGGCGATGGCCGGGCCGGCTGGCGAGAGGGGGCGCCCTATGACGCGATCATCGTCTCCGCCGCCGCGCCGCGGGTGCCCGAGGCGCTGACGGCGCAGCTCGCCGAGGGCGGGCGGCTGATCGTCCCGGTCGGCGCGCAGGACGGCGAGCAGCGGCTGCTGCGGCTGCGGCGCGGGGCGGGCAGCGCATCCGCACCGGAGGACTTCGGCCCAGTGCGCTTCGTGCCGCTGATTGGCGGCTGAGCGGAACCGCGCCCGGCGCGCCCCGTTGTCCCTTCACACCTGCAAGGAGACATTCGATGGGTGAGCTCACCGACAAGATCAAAGGCAATCTCAACGAGGTGGCCGGCAAGCTGAAGCAGAAGAGCAAGGATCCCGAGACCCGCGACGAGGGCGCGGCCCAGGAACTCAAGGGCAAGGGCCAGCAGTTCGTCGGCAAGGTCAAGGGCGCGCTCGGCGACGACATCTGAGCCGGGCGAGCGCCCGAACGGGAAAGGCCGCGCCGTTTTCGGGGCGGCCTTTTTCGCGTCTCAGCCGCCGCACAGCTTCGTGATCGTGGTGGAGTTGGTGATGTGCTCGATGTCGGTCCTGAGGTGGAGGAGGCGGACGCCGTCTTGCGCCAGGGCGCGATCGAGCGCGGGGGCGAATTCCTCGGTGCGATCGACCGTCTCGGCCCAGGCGCCATACGCCCGGGCGAGGGCGGCGAAATCGGGGTTGGCGAGATCGGTGCCGGAGATGCGGCGCGGATAGTCGCGCTCCTGGTGCATCCGGATCGTGCCGTAGGCGCCATTGTCAACGACGAGGACGAGGAGCCGCGCGCGATGGCGGATCGCGGTGGCCAGCTCCTGCCCGTTCATCATGAAGTCGCCGTCGCCGGCGAGAGCGACCACCTGCCGCTCCGGGAAGCGCAGCGCCGCGGCGACCGCCGCCGGCACGCCGTAGCCCATCGAGCCGTTGGTCGGCGCGAGCTGCGCGGGGCAGGGGCCGTAATGCCAGTAGCGATGCCACCAGCCGGAGAAATTGCCGGCGCCGTTGCAGACGATCGTGCTGGCGGGCAGGCGCTCGCGCATCGCCGCGACGCAGGGACCGAGGTCAAGCGCCACGCCCTCGCGCGGCTTCGGCGTCGACCATTCCAGCCATTCGCCATGGGCCTGCGCCCCGGCGTCGAAATGGATGACCTCGTCCTCCCAGTTGGCGCAAAGTTCGGCGAACTCGCGCATGTCGGCGCAGATCGGAAGGTCGGTGCGATAGACCCGGCCGAGCTCGTCCGGATCGGGATGGACGTGGACCAGCGTCTGGCCAGGGTGATCGGGCGTAATCAACGTGTAGCCGTCGGTCGTCGCCTCGCCGAGCCGGGCGCCCACGGCGATGATGAGGTCCGCGTTGCGGATGCGCTCGACCAGCCTGGGATTGGGGCCGTAGCCGAGATTGCCCGCATAGACCGGGCTGTCGTTGGGGATCGCGTCCTGCCGGCGGAAGGCGGCGGCGACGGGCAGGCCGACCCGCTCGGCGAAGCTCCGGAAATAATGCGAAGCGCCCTGGCACCAGCCCGCGCCGCCGACGATCGCGACCGGCGAGGCGGCGTTGGCAAGCAGCTCCATCATCGCGCCGACGGCGAGCGGATCGGCCGCCTGCGCGAAGCGCGGGACGGGCGGCCGGTCCTCGGTGACGACCTCATCCTTCAGCATGTCCTCGGGGAGGACCAGCACGACCGGTCCGGGGCGGCCGGCCAGCGCCGTCGCCCAGGCGCGCGCGACATATTCGGGGATCCGCCGCGCGTCCTCGATCCGCTCGACGCGTTTGGCGAGCGGGCCGAACATCGCGAAGAAATCGACCTCCTGGAATCCCTCGCGGTCGCGGTCGCCGCGCGCGACGTCGCCGACGAGGAGCAGCATCGGCGTTGAGTCCTGGAAGGCGACGTGCAGGCCGACGGCGGCGTTGCATGCGCCAGGGCCGCGGGTGACGAAGGCGACGCCGGGCCGGCCGGTCAGCTTGCCGTCGGCTTCGGCCATATAGGCGACGCCGCCCTCCTGCCGGCAGACGACGAGGTCGATCTCCGGCGTGTCGTGGAGCGCGTCGAGCGCGGCGAGAAAGCTCTCGCCGGGAACGGTGAAGATGCGATCGCAGCCCTGCGCGACGAGATTGTCGATGAGGATGCGCCCGCCCGTGCGTTTGTCGGTCATCTCCCCCGCCTAGTCCGGTTGGCGGCCCGCGAAAAGAGAGGCTGGCGCTTTACGTTCGCGTAAAGTAGGTCTCGGGGCAAAGCAGAAGGAGACCCCAGATGGAAAAGAGTGACATCGCCGCGAAGATGAAGGCCGCGGGCGCCTATGTGCCGGGCAAGAAGGTAAAGCTCGACTTCGGCGATGCGGGCGTGATCATGCTCGACGGCGTCGCGAGCGAGGTCACCGAGACGGACGGCGCCGCCGACACGACGATCAAGATCGGCTGGGACGACTGGGTGGCGCTCTCCCTGGGCCAGCTCGACCCGATGACCGCCTTCATGATGGGCAAGCTCTCGGTCGAGGGCGACATGTCCAACGCCATGCAGCTCCAGGGCGTGCTCTCGAAGCTGAAGGGCTGACGCGGTTCAGCGCGGCGCGGCGCAATGCCGCGCCGCCCGTTCGAGCAACGGGCCGAGCGCCATCGCCTCCGGATAGGCGGCGCGCCATTCGGGCCAGCAGAAATCGATCAGCATCGCCTCGCTGGCCCCATAAGGATAGACGAGCAGCCGCCCCTGTTCCGCGAGGTCGGGCGAACGCAGCCGCTCGCGCGTGCGCGCCTCCATCGCCTCGGCGGCCGCGCGCACGGCCGGGTCGGGATAGGCCTTGCCGAGCGCGATCTCGGTCCAGCGGGCGACCCCTTCCTGCCAGAGCTGGAATTCGAGATAGCGCCAGTTGCGCTCGCCGGCGGCGTCCGCGAAGCGCGCGCGGGCGGCGAGATAGGCCTCGAGCGCGCTCGCAAAGCCATCGGTGCCGCGCGCCGCCAGCACGTCGGCCAGCGCGTTCGAGGCCGCCGCATAGGCCGCGCCGACCGCTTCGTCCCGGTAGGGGAAGGGGAAATTCAGCATCCACATGCCGCTGTCGCCCGGCGGCGCGAGATCGAGCGCGGCGACCCGGTCGTAATAGCCGGGCAGCGCGTGCTGCCACTGGTGGAAATGCTCGTGGAGGATGGTCCGCACCCAGTCCGGCTCGGCGTATCCGGTCGAGGCCGGCGTTCCCATCACGATCGTCGAGGGCGAGCCGAAAATGGGGAGAGCCGCGAGCAGATTGCCCGGCAGCTCGCCGCGCGGCCGACCGGCGCGCGCGCAGCCGGTGACCGGCTCGACGCCCTCATCCTCGAAGCCCTCCGGCGCCGGCTGGCAGAGCAGGGTCTCGCGCTGTTCGCCGGTGACCAGCATCCCGAACGGCGCCTCGCCATAGCCCGGCCAGACGCGATCGCCCGTCTCCCGCGCGAAGGCGCGGGCGGCGGCGACATGCGGCAGCAGCGGATCGACGTCGGTTTGGGGCTGGGGGGCGGCGCCAAGCAAGAGCGCTGCGGCGAGAATCATTGCACCAATCCTTCCAAGAACGCGGCCATCGCGGGCGAGATGCCGACGATTTTGTCGGTCGCCTGACGGTACAGCTTGAAGTTGAGCTCGGTCTCCGGCCGACCGTCCTTCCAGTCGGCAAAGGCCTTGAGGTCGTCGCGTCCTAAACGGCGCGAGGCCGACGCAGTCAAGCGCACGGCGATGCTGACGCGCGGTGTCTGGCGCGCGAGGCCGGGGATTTTCGCCACCGGCCCAGCCGAGGTGACGACGCCGCGCCCAATGAGACCGGGGCCGCCATTTTTCCCGCTGGCGAACAGGGGCGATTCGCTCCCCGCCATACATGGTCTTTTGCGCGACGAACTCGAACGTTTGCGCCTCAAGATCCGCAATCGGCGCCTTGATCACATAGGCCACGCGCTCGTTCTTCCCCGTCGCTCGACATCGCTTCGCGCGATGGTAGGTTGGCGCCGTGCGGACCGCAATATTCACCATCCCGGCGCACCATGCCTTCGCCGACGCACTGGTCGCGGGCCTGATCGAGCGCTACGGGGGCGGGCCGACCGGGCTCGCGCGCGGGGTGGTGCTGCTGCCGAACAACCGCGCGGTGCGCGCGATCCAGGACGCCTTCGTGCGCCGCGCCGGGGGCGGGCTGCTGCTGCCCCGGCTGGTGCCGATCGGCGATCCCGAGCTTGGCGAGCGGATCGGCGGCGCGCTGGAGCCGATCGGGGGCGCCGAGCCGATCCCTCCCGCGATCGCGCCGCTGGAGCGGCAGATGCTGCTCGCCCGCCTCGTCGAGCGCCATCGCGGCGTCGGGGCCGGGGAGGCGATGCGGCTCGCCGCCGATCTCGCCCGCGCGCTCGACCAGCTGCTCGTCGAGGAGGTCGCGCTCGATCGGGTCGCGCGCTTTGGCGACGATCTTTCGCCGGAGCTTTCCGCGCACTGGCAGGCCTCGCTCGACCAGCTCCGCCTGATCCTCGTCGAATGGCCCGAAATCCTGCGCGAACGGGGGCGGATCGACCTTGCCGACCGGCGCCGGCGGCTGCTCGATGCGGTGGCGGCGCGCTGGCGCGCCGCGCCGCCCAAAGGCTTCGTCTGCGCCGCCGGCATCACCACGAGCGCGCCGGCGGTGGCGCGGCTGCTGCGCGTCGTCGCCAATCTGCCGGAGGGGCTGGTGGTACTGCCCGCGCTCGATCTCGCCATGCCGGAGGAGGAGTGGAGCACGCTCGGCCCGCACGAGGCCGACGTAGCGGGGCGGCGCCGGCCCTCGATCGAGACCCATCCGCAGTTCCACCTGAAGCTGCTGCTCGACCGGATGGGCGTCGCGCGCGGCGAGGTGGAGCGCTGGTCGCGCGGCGGCGGGCACAGCGCCCCGGCGGCGCGCGGACGCGCTGTTGCCAACGCGATGGCGCCGCCCGCCTTCACCGGGAAATGGCTGGCGCTGAAGCCGGCGGAGCGGCGGCTGACCGGCGTTCGCGCGCTCGAACTCGCCGACCCGGCGGAGGAGGCGCAGACGATCGCGCTGGCGCTGCGCGAGGCGCTGGAGACGCCCGGGCGGACGGCGGCGCTGGTGACGCCGGACCGCGCGCTCGCCCGCCGCGTCGCCGCGCACCTCAGGCGCTGGGGGATCGAGGCCGACGACAGCGCCGGCCGCCCGCTCGCCCAGACTCCGCCCGGCACGCTGCTGCTCGCGCTCGCAACGCTTGCCGCGGAGCGCTTCTCGCCGGTCGCGCTGCTCGCCGTGCTGGAGCATCCGCTGGTGATGGCGGGTGAGGGGCGGCGCGAATGGCTGGAGGGGGCACGGCGGCTCGACCTCGCGCTGCGCGGGCCGCGTCCGCCGGCGGGGATCGCGGGCATCGACCAGGCGGCGCGGGCGGATGCCGCCGCCGACGCATGGTGGCGCGCGGCGCGGCCGCTGCTCGAACCGGTGGAGACGGCGTTCGACGGGCAGGGGCTGCCCGGCGCGCTCGCCGTGCTGCGCGAGACGGCCGGGAGGCTGTCCGGCGACGCGCTCTGGGCCGGGCCGGCCGGGCGCGCCGCGAGCGAATTCTGGTCGTCGCTTGAGGAATGCGCCGCGCTGGGGCCGGAGCGGATCGAGCGCGCCGAGCTGCCGGGGCTGCTGGAGGAGCTGATGGCCGATGTCGCGGTGCGGCCGCCCTATGGCCAGCATCCGCGCATCTCGATCTGGGGCCTGATCGAGGCCCGCCTGCAGCGCGCCGACCTGATGATCCTCGGCGGGCTGAACGAGGGCGTCTGGCCGGCGCTGCCCGCGCCCGACCCCTGGCTTGCGCCGAAGCTGAGGAGCGCGCTCGGCCTGCCCTCGCTGGAGCGGCGGATCGGCCTTGCCGCGCACGATTTTGCGATGGCGCTCGGCGCGCCCTCGGTGCTCGTCACGCGGGCGCGGCGCGATGCCCGTTCGCCGACCGTCGCCTCGCGCTTCTGGCTGCGGCTGGAGGCGCTGACCGGCGGTGTCACTCGCGCGCCGCAGCTGCTCAAATGGGCGAAGGCGATCGACCGCCCCGCCGGCTACAATCCGGCGCGGCGGCCCGAGCCGTCGCCCAAGGTCCGGCCGACACGCATCTCGGTGACGGAAGTGGACCGCCTGAAGGCCGATCCTTACGCCTTCTACGCGCGGCGCGTGCTGTGCCTGCCCCAGCTCGATTCGGTCGGCGCCGACCCGACCCCCGCCTGGCGCGGCAACCAGATCCACGACATCCTCGAGGCCTGGATGAAGGAGGACGATTGCGACCCCGATAGACTGCGCGCGCGCGCCCAGGCGCTGCTCGCCGACGAGGGCGTCCACCCGATGACGCGCGCGCTCTGGCAGCCGCGGCTGATGGAGGCGATCGACTTCATCGCGAACCAGGTCGCCGAGAATCGCGCGGCGGGACGCCGCCCGCTCAAGGCCGAGGCCAAGGGCGAGATCGAGATCGCGGGCGTGCGGCTGCATGGCCGCGCCGACCGGATCGACCGGCTCGCCGACGGCAGCCTTGCCATCGTCGATTACAAGACCGGACAGCCGCCGAGCACGAAGGCGGTGCGCGAGGGCTATTCGCTCCAGCTCGGCCTGCTGGGCCTGATCGCCGAGCGCGGCGGCTTCGACGGCATCGACGGACCCGCCTCCTGCTTCGAATATTGGTCGCTGGCGCGCGGGCAGAACGGTCGGATCGGCTTCGTCAAGAGCCCGGCCGGAGGCCGCGACGGGATCGACCCGGCGGATTTCACTCGGGTCGCGGCGGACAATTTCGCCGAGGCGGCGGGGCGGTGGCTGACCGGCAGCGCGCCGTTCACCGCCAAGCTCAAGCCCGAATATGCGCCCTATGGCGAATATGACCAGCTGATGCGGCTCGACGAATGGTACGGCCGCGACTGAGCCTCACATTCCGCTGACGCTCGCGCCATCCCCATGCTCCGAGGCCGCGCGCCGGGCCGGCTCCGCGCAGCGCTCGGCGAGCGCGACCTGCTGGCGGCGGGCATGGCGCGCGGCGACGCGGGTCTCGGTCGCGCCATGCGCGCGGCGCCACCGGGCGTAGGCGGCGCGCACGCCGCGTTCGTAGAGCTGGATGCAGTTGTCGTCCGTGGGATCGCGGCGGCAAGGGCGCCAGCTCGCCGCGGCCCCGGTCGTGGGCGCGGTCGACAGGGACGGTCCGCCGCCGTCCAGATCGACAACATAGTCGAGGCGCGGCGCGGTCGGGTAGGCGGCGCCGATCAGGGCGAATGCGGCAAGGGCGGCGAGTGTCACGGGCCTGTTCATCGGAACGCTCCTCCAGCGTTGGCCGGGCGGCCCCGGCGGGTAAACCAAGTTTACCATGACCGGCGAAGATGGTTAATGCGCCGCGCCGGGGGCGGCCTGCCGGGCTTCGTTGGCGGCCGCCCGCGCGCGTGGATGCGCCGCCTGCCGGCGAGAGCGGCGAAATGGTGGAAATGGCCGCCAAAAGGCGGCTCGGTTCGTCGCGTCGCGCGAAAAGTTAGGGATTTATAAACCTTTTTCGCCGGACAATGCGCGGGTCACCGGTGCATCGCGTCGCACGGTGAAAGTCACGCGTTTTCAGGAAGGGCAGGGCGGTGTTGGATACCATCTACTCGCTGTCCGGCGACGTGCCGCCGCTCGACGCGGACCTGCTGGCCGAGGGCGACGCCTCGCTCCAGCCCGGCGCGCTGATCGTCGGCAGCATTCGGCAGCTCTGTCAGATCCGCAAGATCAGCGCCGGCGGCGCGGTGATCCACGTCGACCTGCCGATCGACGAGGGCCAGCGTCTCGAGCTCGAACTCGACACCGGCGAGCATCTCGACGGCGTGATTGCCTGGCGGCGCGGCTTCGAGGTCGGCCTGCGCTTCGACGCGCCGATCGACATCCTGCCGATCCTCGCGCGCAACCTGGCCAACCAGCCGGGCGAGCGCCGGCGCATGCCGCGCGTCGAGATCGCGGTGCCGGCCCTGTTCGAAGCCGCCGCGGGGACGGAGCTGGTCACGACGCGCGACATCGCCCAGGGCGGCATCCGCATCGAGACGCCGGCCCCGCCGCGGCCCGGCGAAAAGGTAACGATCACGCCCGAGGGGCTGCGGCCGCTCGGCGGCACGGTCCGCTGGGTGGACGGCAATCTCACCGGCATTTCCTTCCATTCCGAGCTTGCGTGGCAGGACCTCATCCCGTGGCTTCGCGAGCGGCGCGACACGTCCGCGGCGCCCTTCTTCTCGCCTCCGCGCCAGAGCACCGGCACGCCCGCCGGAGAAAGCCAGAGCCCGGCGCCGTTCGAGGGACAGGAGGTCGGCGTCCATCTCAACCTGCCGGCGCGGGTGCGCGAAGGCACACGGCGCTGGTCGATCGACGTTTCGACCCTGACGACGCGCAGCGTGGAGTTTGAATGCTATGCCGCGCTGCGGCTCGGCACGCTGCTGTGGATCGTCCTGCCCGGCCTCGAGGGATGGCCGGCGCGCATCGTGTCGATCGATGGCTACCGCTTCACCTGCGAGTTCACCCAGCCGCTTCACCCGGCCGTTCTCGAGCGGGTGCTCGCGCTCGCCGATCGAGGGGCCTGATCGCATGCGCCGCGTCCTCGGGATCGCGGCATGCATTGCGCCGGCGCTGCTCGCCGCCTGCCAGACGAACCGGACCCCGGCGCCGGGGCCCGCCGCCACCCGGGCGGCCCCGCTTCCGTCGCCCGCCGTCGCCGCCGCGGCTCAGCCGACTCTCGGCTGGCGCGACGCGGTCGAGCCGGAGGACCACGACCGGCTGGACCGCCTCGACGCCGCCTGGGCGGAGGGCCTCGCCATGGCGCGCCGCGCCGGCTTCGGCCGCGCCATCGCCGATCTCGGCGCGCTGCTCGATCCGGCCGCCGCGCTGCCGCGCCCCGATCCGCCGCCAGGGCCGTACCGCTGCCGCGTCGTGCGGCTGGGCGCAGGCACGGGCGCGCGCGCCTTTGCCGCCTATCCGGCCTATTTCTGCCACGTCGCCGTCGACGGCACCGAGCTGGCCTTCACCAAGCAGGGCGGATCGGAGCTTCCGGCCGGCTACATCTGGAAGGAGGGGGAGACGCGCAGCGTCTTCCTCGGCACGATGATGTTCGCTGGCGAGGCGGCGCCACCGGCCTATGGCGAGGTGGCGGAACGCAACCTCGTTGGTGTCGTCGAGCGGATCGGGCCCTTGCGCTACCGCCTCGTCCTGCCCTGGACGCGCGCCGGCGCGCGCATCGACGTGATCGAGCTCGTGCCCTACGTCCCGCCCGAGCTGTAGCGGGCCTGGCTCAGTCCTTGTCGGGCTTGCGCTCGGTCTTGCCGGCGCCTTTGCGGCTGCGATTGGCGTAGAGCAGAGCGGCGACGATCGCGGCCGAACCGATCCCGATCGCGGTGCCCGCGACGATCTTGCGCGTGCGCCGGTCGCCCGTCTTGCGCTCGCCGCATTCGTCGGCCGTCGGCCCACCCACTTCGGATTTGTCGTTCGATGATCTGGATTCGCCGGACATGCCGCCTCGCAACAATTGTGACCCGCCGACCCTAGCCGCTTTGGCCGCGCCACGAAAGTGACCGGTTGAAGGAGGCGGCGGTTGGGCAAGGGTGGTAGGATCGCGCGATGGCCGCCGCGACTCACCACCTGTTCGAAACAGCGCTGGGGCCGTGCGCCCTGGTGTGGCGCGCGGCGGGGCTGGCCGGCGTGTTGCTCCCTGAGCGCGCGGTCCGGCGGCGCCACCCGGACTCGGTCCCCGGCGCGCCGCCGCCCGGGATCGCGGCGCTCGCCGGGCGAATCGCCGCCCATCTCGACGGCGAGCGGGTGAGCTACGAAGACGTCGTGCTGGACAGCGATGGAGTCGGCGCATTCGAGATGCGCGTCTACACGCTCGCCCGCGCCATTCCGCCGGGTGAGACGGTGACCTATGGCGCGATCGCCGCGGCGCTCGGCGAGGCCGGCGCGGCGCGCGCGGTGGGGCAGGCGCTGGGCCGCAATCCCTGGCCGACCGTGGTTCCCTGCCACCGCGTGACGGCGGCGGACGGACGCACCGGCGGCTTTTCCGCGCCCGGCGGCGCGGCGACCAAGCTCAAGTTGCTGGAGATCGAGGGCGCGCTCGCACCCGACAGGCTGCCGCTCTTCGCCGCGTCCGGCGCGGCGCGCTGATTCAGGCCGCCTCGCGGCTGCGGGGCAGGGTGAAGCGGAAGCGGGCGCCGCCCTCCGGCGGGCGCTCCACGTCTATCGTGCCACCGTGCGCTTCGACGATCGTCCGGCTGATCGAGAGGCCGACGCCAAGGCCGTCGGGCTTGCTCGAGTGGAACGGGGCGAAGGCGTCGCGCACCTGGGATTCGTCGAGTCCGGGTCCGGTATCCTCGACCGCGATCTCGATCGCGCCGGAGGGAAGCAGCTTCGTCGAGATGATGACCTGCTTGCGCGGCGCCCCCTGCATCGCCTCGATCGCGTTGCTGATGAGGTTGATGAGCACCTGCTGGATCTGGACCGCGTCCGCCTTGACCCAGCGCGCGTGGCGATCGAGCCGGAAGTCGATCTCCACCCCGGCCCGCTGCGCCTGGGGCAGGGCGAGCACGCCGGCGTCGGCAATGATCGATTGCAGGTCGTGCGTCTCCAGCTCCGCGCGGCCGCGCGAGACGAAGGCCCGCAGCCGGGTGAGGATGTCGCTCGCCCGCCGGACCGAGGCGTTGGCCAGGCCCATCGTCTGGCGCGCCTCGCGGGACTCCTCGGCGGGCAGGCGCCGAAGCATCCGCTGCGCGCTTTCAAGATAGGCGCCGGCGGACATGAGCGGCTGCGTCAGTTCGTGCGCCAGCGTCGCCGCCATCGTTCCCATCGCGCTCAGCCGCGAGGCGTGAATGAGCTCGGACTGGGCCCGCTTCAATTCCTCCTGCGAGGCGCGGCGGTCGGTGACGTCGCGATAGAAGATGGCGAGACCGTCCCCGCTCGGATAGGCGCGCATTTCGAGCCAGGCGGATCGTCCGTCCGGCCACTGGTAATGGTGCTCGAGCGACACCGGCTCCTGTTTCTCCATCGCCTGAACCCAGAGGCGCCCGAGCTCGCTGTCCTTCAGGTCCGGCCAGGCGTCCCACAGGGTGGTGCTGATGATCGCGGCGCGCGGTCGCCCCTCGATCCGCTCCCCTTCCGCGTTCATGTCGATGACGCGAAAATCGCCATCGACAAGGACGAATCCCTCGCTGATCAGTTGCAGCAGCTCACGCGCGCGGCGATCAGACTGCACCTCGGCGCCCCCGGCTTACGTCTTCCTCGGAAGCTACAGTCCCGCGCGGCAGAAAAATCTTTCGCGGAAATTTACCGTATTTTCCGTGGAAGACCGAGAGGGGGCGGGCGATCACCAGCCGCCACCGCCACCGCCACCGCCGCCGCCACCCGAGAAGCCGCCGCCGCCCGAGCCGCTGCTCGATCCCGGGGCCACCGCGGCCGCGGCGACGCTGCTCGCTAGCGCGCCGCCCATCGCCGCGGTGAAGCGGGCCGGATTGGTCCACACGTTCTGGCTGCCGGAATACCATGTCATGCCGCGCTGCTGGTTCGGGTCCTGCGCGGCCGCGGCCAGCACCCCGGAGAAGCGGTCGGCCCAGCGGTTCTCGACGTCGAGCGCGATCGCGTAGGGCAGGAAACGCTCGAAAAGCTCCGGCGTCTTCTCGGGCGGGTGCAGCACTTCAAGCCGGTGCTCCTCCGTGATCGACAGGTAACGCTCGAAGCCTGCGATCTGGTCCATCACCGCGCGGCCCTCGCGGGTCGGCGCCGCCATCCACCAGAAGGCCGAGATGGCCAGGGGAAGGGCAAGAAGCGGCGTGAAGAGCGGCAGCGCCAGGCCGGCGTCGATGACGCACGCGATCGTCGGGATCAGCATCGCCGCCCCGGCGAGGCCGAGCAGGATCGAGAGCGCGGCAAGGAGCTTTCTGCCGCCCTCAAGCGCAAAGCTGGACCGCAGCGCGAGCGCGATGGCGCCGCCCAGGCCCAGCAGGCCCAGCAGAGGGAACATCCGATCGACCGACTCGGCAAATTGGTCGCCGGCGATGACGACCAGCCCGACGAAGATCATCGCGGCCAGCAGCAGCGCCATGCCGAGGAAGGCCCAGCCGAGATTGCTGAGGAAATAGCGGCCCTTGTAAGCCTTCTCGAGTTCGCCGCTGAGGCCGTCCTTCGCGGCCTGGAAGGACTTGTATTCGGACTTGTCGGTCTCCACCGAATTGCCGCGCGAAAAGAGGCCTTTCAGCATCTCGCGTTCCGGTGGGTCGAGGTCATCCCCCTCGGCGACCTTCTCGATCCGGGTCTTGGCCTTGGCGAAGAGGCCGGATTTCTCCTCCTCGACGATGCGCAGCTTTCCGCGCACGCCGCATTGCACGATCGACGCGGAAAAGCAGCGATCGTCGAAGCCCATGCGCTTGACGTAGCGGACCGCGGCCGCGCTCATCCCCTCGGGCGGCGCGAACAGTGGGACGACCGTTCCCGGGATCGGACCGTGGCCGGCCTTGCGCCAGGCGTAGTAATAGAAGCCGCCGAGTCCGAGCAGGGCGAGGAGCGCGCTGCCCATCGCGCCGCCGCCCTCGGTAACGAAACGCTGGAAGGCGTTGGGCGGGGGCAGGGGCGCGACGACGCCCTTCGGCCAGTTGAAGGCGATCGTCATTCCTTCGTTGAGCCCGAGCGGGCGGGTCGTCCGGAAGCTGATCTCGCCCGGGCCCTGGCTCACCACTTCGCCATTGCTCTCCCTTGAGCCCTGCGCGCCGGTGTAGATCGAGGCGCCGGCGATCGGCACCGCCGCCGGCAGGCGGACGCGCGCGCTCGCCTGGTCGATCGGGAACTCCCAGCCGTTGCCGGTCACGTTCCAGTAAAGCTCGTCATAGTTCGGGAAGTAGCCGATCTGCCCTGTCGTGGTGTAGCCGATGACATAGGTGTGGTCGCCCGGCAAAAGCATCGTGTCGGCGCTGCCGATGCGGACGCGCACGCCATTGTCGAGGCCTTCGATATGCCATTCCTCCGCCGCGCCGTCGCGGGTGACACTCTCGACGCGGAAGCCGACGCGCACCCGGCGGCCGTCGCGCCGGTAGTCGGTCGGGAAGTCGCGCAGGATGCCGTGGATGATCCGCTCGCCCTGCGAATGGACCGTGATCGTCTCGGTGACGTGTAGGGCACCGTCGGCGTCGATCGCGATGTCGCTGTCGAAGCTGCGGATGCGCTCGCCGGCGAAGTTGGTGAACGGCTCCGACCAGTCGCCGGACATGTCGGGCTTTTGGGCCGCGACGGCGCCCGCCAGCGCGAAGGCCAGCGCCGCGATCAGAAGCCGGCCGAACGACGCCAGGCTCATGCCTTCTTCTGGCCGAAACTGACGACCGGGGCCGACTGGATCGACTGGTCGGCATCGGCGTAGAATTCTGCTTCGGTGAAGCCCATCGGCCGCGCGATCAGCACGGCGGGGAAGAACTGGATCTTGGTGTTCAGGTCGCGCACCGTCGCGTTGTAGTAGCGGCGCGCGCTCTGGAGATTGTCTTCGATCTCGGACAGTTCGCTCTGGAGCTGCTGAAAGTTCTGGTTGGCCTTGAGGTCGGGATAGGCCTCGGCGACGGCCATCAGCCGGCCGAGCCATCCGGTCATCGCCGCGTCGGCCTGCGCGGTCGCGGCGACGGAGCCGCCCTGAACGGCGTCGGCGCGGTGGGCGGTGACCTGGGTCAGCACCTCGCGCTCGTGCGTCGCATAGCCCTCGACCGTGGCGACGAGGTTGGGAATGAGGTCGGCACGCCGGCGAAGCTGGACGGTGATGCCGCTGAAGCCTTCGGCGACGAGCGCGCGCAGCCGCACGAGCCCGTTGTAGATCGCCACGCCCCAAAGCAGGACGACGGCGACGATTGCGAGTACGACGAGCCCGAAGATCATGGATTCCCTCCCTCACCCCATGCGCGCTTCATAGGGCGACGGGTGGGCCGAGTCGATCACCCCGCGTAACGATCAGGGCCGGGCCTCGATCACCAGGTTGAACGGCGTTTCGGCGGCGCGCCGGACGCGGCTGAAGCCGGCCTCGTGCAGCACCTTCGCCAGACGCGCCTCGCCGGCCTGCGCGCCGAGCGCGAGCCCGACTTCCTGCGACAGCGAGGCGGGAGTGCAGATGAAGGTGGAGGCCGAATAGAACATGCGGCCCACCGGGTTGAGATTGTCGGCAAGGCGGTCGCCGGCGAACGGCTCGACCAGCATGAACCAGCCGTCGTCCTTCAGCATCTCGCGAATGTGGGCGGCGGCGCCGACCGGGTCGCCCATGTCATGCAGGCAGTCGAAGCAGCAGACGAGGTCGTAATCGCGCCCCGGCGCCTCCTTCGCCGACGCGACCTCGAAGGCGGGGTTCGGGAAACCGCCCGCCTCCCCGGCGGCCGCGCGGGCGCGTTCGATCGAGCGTCGTGATAGTCGAAGCCGATAAAGCGGCTGTTGGGAAAGGCCTCGGCCATGATGATCGTCGAGGCGCCATGGCCGCAGCCGATGTCCGCCACCTTCGCGCCGGCCTCCAGCCGCTCGAGGGCGCCGTCGAGCGCCGGCAGCCAGGCGGAGACAAGATTGGCGCGATAGCCGGGCCGGAAGAACTTCTCGGTCCCGCGGAACAGGCACTCATGATGCTCGTGCCAGCCGACGCCGCCCCCGGTGCGGAACGCCTCCGCGATCTTTGGTTCGTCGATATAGGCCGAGGCGATTACCTCGAAGGCGGGCGCGACATAGGTCCGCGCGTCCTCGTTGGCGAAGACCATCTGCTGCTCGGGCGATAGCGAGAAGGTGGCGCTCTCCGGCTCGCAATCGACGAAGCCGGGCGCGGCCTGCGCGGCAAGCCATTCGCGCACGTAGCGCTCGGCAAGGCCGGTGCGTTTCGCCAGCTCCTCGCTCGTCGCCGGCCCTTCGGCCAGCGCCTTGTAGAGCCCGGGCTTGACCCCGGTGATGACCAGCGCGCCGCTCATCGCCGCGCCCATGTCGCCGAGCATCTTGCCCATGAACTGTTCGAGTTTCTGTGCGTCCGGAGCCGCGGCCGCCATGGTCGCCATCGCCGCCTCCTTCGAGTCGCGGAGTGGCGGCCATAGCACCGATCGCCCTCCGCAGCACGCGCATCGGCGGGGGCGTGACGAAGGGTGGAGCGCGCGCTAGCGTCGGGCCATGGCTCGCCGACCATCGCCGCTCAAGCCGCTCGCCGAGGAACAGCTCCTCGCCTCGACGCCGCGCGACCATGCAGCGGTGTCCGCCTCGGCGGGGACCGGCAAGACGCACGTGCTCACCGCGCGCGTGCTGCGCCTGCTGCTCTCCGGCGTCGATCCGGCGTCGATCCTGTGCCTCACCTTCACCAAGGCGGGCGCCGCCGAGATGGCGGAGCGGATTCACGCCCGGCTCGCGCACTGGGTGCGGCTGAAGGACGCCGATCTCGGCGGCGAGCTGGCGGCGCTGGACGAGGACCCAGGGCCAGAGAACCGGGCCTTCGCCCGCACGCTGTTCGCGCGGGTGCTGGAGACGACCGGCGGGGGCCTGCGCATCCAGACCATCCACGCCTTCGCGCAAAGCCTGCTCGGCTCGTTCCCGGCCGAGGCGGGGCTGACGCCGGGCTTCCGCCCGCTCGAGGGGCGCGAGGAGCGCAAGCTTGCCCGCGACGTGATGACGGAGATGCTGGTCCAGGCCGAAGCCACCGGCGATCTCGGCCTCATCGCCGACGTGCAGGCGTTGAGCATCAGGAAGGGCGAGGGCGGGGCGGAGGCGTTCCTCAATGCCTGCGCCCGCGCACCCGAGGCGATGGCGGCGCTGGGGCCGCGCGAGGGAATCGAGGCGCGGCTGCGCCACGTCTTCGGCCTGCCGCTCGGCGACATCGAGGCGGCGATCACGGACGCCTGCCGCGACGAGGCGTTCGACATCGATACGCTGCGCCGGATCGCCGACGCCAACCGCGCCTGGGGGACGCCCACCGGTCTCGGCGCATGTGACAGGATCGCCGACTGGCTGGCGAAGGACCCGGCGGGGCGGGCGGAGGGGCTCGCCGATCTCGTGCTCGTCGTGCGCAAGAAGGATGGCGGGCCGCTGTCGGTGCGCGCCGGCCTCGCCCGCGTCGCGCCCGATTACGACGAGTACGCCCGCCGGCTCGGCGAATGCTGCGGCCGGCTGCTGGAGATGCGCTCAATGGCGGCGCTGGTCGCGGGGCTCGCCGCGGGGCTGCGCGCCGGCCAGGCCTTCGCGCGCGCCTACGCGGCCGCCAAGCGCGCCGGCGGCTATGTCGATTTCGACGACCTTATTCGCGGCGCCGAAAAGCTTCTCATGGAGCCCGGCATGGGCGACTGGGTGCGCTTCAAGCTCGACCGGCGGATCGACCATATCCTGGTGGACGAGGCGCAGGACACGAACGAGCGCCAGTGGAACATCGTGCGCGCGCTCGCGCTCGAATATTTCGCCGGCGAGAGCGCGCGCGACCGGCATCGCACCATCTTCACCGTCGGCGACTTCAAGCAGGCGATCTTCGGTTTCCAGGGGACCGATCCGCAGAGCTTCGAGGTCGCGCTCGCCTGGTTCAAGCGGGAGGCCGCCAATGTCGAGCGCGCCTTCCTCGACCTGTCGATGGACCGCAGCTTCCGCTCCGCGCCGCCCGTGCTGGAGGTGGTCGACCGGGTGATCGACCATTTGGGGCCCGAGGCGCTCGGGCTGTCGCACCGCCCGAATCGCCACCTCAGCGCGCACGAACGGCGGCCCGGCTCGGTGACGCTGTGGCAGGCCTATCGCGTCGAGGACGACGAGGCGGCGGATCTCGGCGAGGAGGGATGGGTCAGCGACGCCGTGCGCGCCTATGCGCGCAAGCTCGCTCAGCAGGTGCGCGCCTGGCTCGACGCGCCGTTCCGCGTCGAATCGCGCGGGCGCGCGCTGAAGCCGGAAGACATCCTCATCCTGGTTCGCCGCCGCTCGACGCTCGCGGCGCTGATCGTCGCGCGGCTCCACGCCGAGGGCGTGCCGGTGGCGGGCGTGGACCGGCTGCTGCTCTCGGCCCCGATCGCGGTGCGGGACCTGCTGGCCGCCGCGCGCTTCGCGGCGCAGCCGCTCAACGATCTGAACCTCGCCAGCCTGCTCGTCTCGCCGCTGTTCGGCTGGAGCCAGGAGCAGCTCTACGGCGTCGCGCACGACCGCGGCGACATGCCCCTCTGGCAGGCGCTGCGCCTGGCGGGACAAGTGCCGGAGGGGCTGGATCAGTTGCTCGACATGGCCGACTTTGTCGGGCCGCACGCCTTTTTCGAGACGATCCTCTCCGGCCCGATCGACGGGCGCCGCAAGCTGCTCGAGCGGCTGGGCAGCGAGGCGCGCGACCCGATCGAGGAACTGCTGTCGGCGGCGCTCGACTTCGAGGGGCGCGGCGCACCGTCGCTGCAGGGCTTTCTCGACTGGTTCGCGCGCGACGATGTCGAGATCGTGCGCGATCCTTCCGGCCCGAACGGCGCCGTGCGGGTGATGACCGCCCACGGCGCGAAGGGCCTGCAATCGCCGGTGGTGATCCTCGCCGACGCCTGCGCCGACCCAAGCCGGCTCGGCCCCAATGCGCGGCTGGCCACGCTCGAGGTGGACGGCGTGGCGGTGCCGGCCTTCACGCCGCGCAAGGACGAGCGGCCCCCGCAGCTCGCTCAGCGGATCGCGGCGCAGGAGGCGCGCGACCGGCAGGAGCACTGGCGCCTGCTCTACGTCGCGCTCACCCGCGCCGAGGAGCGACTCTATATCGGCGGCGCGCTGACCGCCCGCGACGGGAACGGCCCGCCGGCCGAGAGCTGGTATCGCGCCGTGGAAGCGGCACTCGACGACCTCGGCGCGGAACGGAGGGAAGACGCGCTTTGGGGCGAGGCGACGCGCCACGGGCAGCCGGAAGCGGCGGCGCGCGCCGAGCCGTCGCCGTCCGCGCCGCAGCCGGTTCTGCCGACCTGGCTGCGCGAACCGGCGCCAATCGAGGCGCGGCCGCCGCGCCCGCTGGCGCCCTCGGCGATCGGCGAGGACAATGTGCCCGATCCGCCGCCGTCGCCGGCCCTCCGGCGCGCCTCCGAACGGGGGCGGCTGCTCCACGCCTTGTTCGAGCGGCTGCCGGACGTGCCGCCGGACGAGCGGACGGCGCGGGCCGAGCATTGGCTCGAAAGCGCGATGGGCGTCAGCGATCCCGCGCTGCGCGCCGAGCTCGTCGCCGACGCCTGCCGGGTGATCGACGACCCGCGCTTTTCCGCCCTGTTTGGCCCGAACGCACTGGCCGAGGCGCCGATCGCGGCGGTGATCGAGGGCGGCCATGTCGTCGCCGGCACGGTGGACCGGCTGCTGGTCGAGGAGGGGCGGGTGCTCGTCGCCGACTTCAAGACCGGGCGGCGCGCGCCGCTCGTACTCGACGAGATTCCGCCCGCGCACCTGCGGCAGATGGCCGCCTATCGCGCGGCGCTCCGGGTCATCTTCCCGGACCGGCGGATCGAGGCGGCGCTGCTCTACACCGCCGCGCCGATCCTCCACCCGCTACCCGACGACCTGCTCGACACACACCTGCCGGCAGGTGGTTGAGCCGGGGCGGGCAGCATCCTACATAAACCGCCAACGCATCCGGGAGATTTTTCATGGCCATCAAGACCGTCACCGATTCGTCCTTCGAAACCGACGTGCTCGGCGCGCCCGGGCCGGTGCTGGTCGATTTCTGGGCCGAATGGTGCGGGCCGTGCCGGATGATCGCGCCCTCGCTCGAGGAGCTGAGCGAGGAATTCGCCGACAAGGTGACCATCGCCAAGCTCAACATCGACGAGAATCCCGAGGCACCGGCGCGCTATGGCGTGCGCGGCATCCCGACGATGATCTTGTTCAACAAGGGCGAGCAGGTCGCGACCAAGGTCGGCGCCGAGCCGAAGAGCCGCATCCAGGGCTGGCTCGAAGGCGCGTTGCAGTCTGCCGCCGCCTGACCGGCCGACGCGCAGAGATTCCGTCCCTAAAATGATCGACCGCGCGCGCGAGGCATGGACCTTCGCGCGCGCGCTCACTATGTCGCAGCGTCGATGGAACTGCTGCTGACCCTTTTCGCCCTGCTGAGCGCGGTGACCGGCGCGCTCACCGGGACGCGCGCGCCGCAGCCGGACGCGCGCCCGGCGATCCAGGCGACGCAGGCAGCCGAGGTCGCGCCGCGCGTCGCTCGCGCCGTGAACGCGCTGCCGGTCGCCGCGCCGACGCGCATCGCCGCGGTCGCGACCATGACGGCGCCGCGCCCGGCGCAGGTGCTCGTCGCCGCGGTTCCGCTCTACGTCGACCGGCTGATCGAATAGCCGGGCGCGCCGCGCCGCGGCGCATTTCCCTTCGCTCGCAATTGTTCGGCGATGCGGCGCCCGCGCGCCGCCGCCCAGCCATAAAGCCCAAGGATTCCACCATGTTCGGCGGATTTGCCAAAGCCATCTTCGGATCGTCCAACGACCGCTACGTCCGCAAGCTCAGAAAGGTCGTCGAGCAGATCAATGCGCTCGAGCCGACCTACCAGGCGATGGACGACGAGACGCTCAAGAGCCAGACCAACATCCTCAAAGGCCGCCTCGGCGCCGGCGAGACGCTCGACGACATCCTGCCGGACGCCTTCGCGGTGGTGCGCGAGGCGGCCAAGCGCACGCTCGGCCAGCGCCACTACGATGTGCAGCTGATCGGCGGCATCGTGCTCCACCGCGGCGAGATCGCGGAGATGCGCACCGGCGAGGGCAAGACCCTGGTCGCGACCGCGCCGGTTTATCTCAACGCGCTGGACGGCAAGGGCGTTCACGTCGTCACCGTCAACGACTATCTGGCCAAGCGCGACGCGGAATGGATGGGCCAGGTCTATCGTTGGCTGGGCCTCAGCGTCGGCGTGATCGTGCCGAACCTCACCGACCACCAGCGGCGCGAGGCCTATGCGGCCGACATCACCTACGGCACGAACAACGAATTCGGCTTCGACTATCTGCGCGACAACATGAAGTACGAGCGCAGCCAGATGGTGCAGCGCCCGTTCAACTTCGCGATCGTGGACGAGGTGGACTCGATCCTGATCGACGAGGCGCGCACGCCGCTGATCATTTCCGGTCCGACCGAGGACAAGTCCGACCTCTACCTCGCGCTCGACCGCATCGTGAAGCAGATCTCGCCCGACGACTATGAATATGACGAGAAGGACAAGCGCGTCCTGCTCACGGAGGAGGGCACCGAGCGGATGGAGCGGCTGCTCGAGGCCGAGGGGCTGCTGGTCGGCTCGAACCTCTACGATTACGAGAACACGCAGGTCGTCCACCATCTCAACCAGGCGCTGCGCGCGAATATCGCCTACAAGCGCGACATCGACTACATCGTGAAGGACGGGAAGGTCGTCATCATCGACCCGTTCACCGGCCGCATGATGGAGGGCCGGCGCTGGTCCGAGGGCCTGCACCAGGCGGTGGAGGCCAAGGAAGGCGTCGAGATCGAGCCGGAGAACCAGACGCTCGCGTCGATCACCTTCCAGAACTATTTCCGCATGTACCCGAAGCTCGCGGGCATGACCGGCACGGCCGCGACCGAGGCGGCCGAATTCTACGACATCTACAAGATGAACGTCGTCACGATCCCGACCCACAAGCCGGTCCAGCGGATCGACGAGGACGACCAGTTCTACAAGAACCAGAACGACAAGTTCGCCGCGATCGTCGAGGCGATCCGAGAGAAGCAGAAGACCGGCCAGCCGATCCTCGTCGGCACGGTTTCGATCGAGAAGTCCGAGCTGCTTTCCGAGCAGCTCAAGAAGGCCAAGATCAAGCACGAGGTGCTGAACGCCCGCTACCACGAGCAGGAGGCGCACATCGTTGCCCAGGCGGGCCGGCTCGGCGCCGTCACCATCGCGACCAACATGGCCGGTCGCGGCACCGACATTCAGCTCGGCGGCAATGCCGAGTTCCGCATCGCCGACGAGCTCGCCGGCATAGAGCCGGGGCCGGAGCGCGAGAAGGAGGAGGCGCGCATCCGCCGCGAGGTGGAGGAGGAGCGCGAGAAGGTGATCGCCGCCGGCGGCCTGTTCGTGCTCGGCACCGAGCGGCACGAGAGCCGCCGCATCGACAACCAGCTGCGCGGCCGCTCGGGCCGCCAGGGCGATCCGGGCCTGAGCCGCTTCTACCTGTCGCTCGACGACGATCTGCTGCGCATCTTCGGCCCGCAGACGATGTTCGCGCGGCTGATGAACAAGAATCTCGCCGATGGCGAGGCGATCGTCTCGCCCTGGATCTCCAAGGCGATCGAGACCGCGCAGAAGAAGGTCGAAGCGCGCAACTACGATATCCGCAAGCAGGTCGTCGAATATGACGACGTGATGAACGACCAGCGCAAGGTCATCTACGAACAGCGCGCCGACATCATGGATTCGGAGACGGTCGGCGACGTCGTCCAGGACATGCGGACCGAGACGGTGAACACGCTGATCGCCGAGGCGATCCCGCCCAGTTCCTATCCGGAACAGTGGGATCTCGCGCATCTCAAACAGCGCGTCGAGGCCGTGTTCGGAGTCAACCCGCCGTTCGACGAGTGGGTCAAGGAGGAAGCCGTCGATCCGGAGATGTTCCTCCAGCGGCTGCAGGAAATCGCCGATCGCCAGATCGCCGAGAAGATCGAGCAGGTCGGCGAGGAGGTCTGGATCCAGTTCGAGAAGAACGTGCTGCTACAGTCGCTCGACCAGCACTGGAAGGACCATCTGTCGATGCTCGACGCATTGCGGCAAGTGATCCACCTGCGCGCCTATGCGCAGAAGAAGCCGATCGACGAGTACAAGCAGGAAGCCTTCATGATGTTCGAGCGGATGCTCTCGGACATCCGCGAGAGCGTGACGCGAACGCTCGCACTCGCCCAGGTCGCGCCGCAGCCGCTGCCGGAAATGCCGGAGTTCATCACCCACCACATCGATCCGTTCAACCTGGACGACGACGGGGTGGAGATCGACAGCAGCACCGGCACGGTCCTCTCGCGCCTGCCGCCGCTCGGCGCGGTGCCGCCCAGCGCGGCGGTGGCCGGCATGGGTGGCGCCGCGGGCGCGGCGACCGATACGATCCCCCCGCCGCCAAGCCGCAACGCGCCGTGCCCCTGCGGCTCGGGCAAGAAGTACAAGCACTGCCACGGCGCGGTGGCCTGAACGATCGCGGTGGCCCGTCCGGCCGACGCCGGGCGGGTCACGCCATCGCGAAGCCTTCCTTGTTCATCGCGGCGGAGGATATTCCGGTCGCCCCATGTCCCGCGCGGACGCCCGGCGGCTGCAGGAGCCGGCGCGCTATATCGCCGAAACCGACGAGCGATCGGCGGCGAGGCGGTGATAGCGACCGTCCAGATGGATCAAGGGGTCGATCTCGCTCCGGGTGATCACGCGTTTGCCGTCTGGGCCGACAATGCTGGAGGAGCCTGAAGTCCATTCCTGCGTGTCATCGGTCAGCCGCCGAGAGCTGCTGGCCGAAAGCAGATAAACGGAGTTGGTGTAGGCGACGCGGCATTGTTGAGCACGATGAGCGCGAACCCGGCGCCCGCCCGCTGCGCCGTTTCCAGGTCGCCAGCGACCATATTGAAGCCGCCGTCTCCGGTCAGGCCCACGACCGGACGGTCCGGGGCCGCCAGTTTGCAGCCGAGCGCGCCGGGCAGCCCGTAGCCGATGGACGCCATGCCGCGCCCGGCGACGAATCCTCGTCCAGCCTGCTTGGTGTCGTAGAGAAGGCCAACCCAGTGACTGGCGAAGCCGCCGTCGGCGACGACGATAGCATCGTCTGGAAGGCCCTTGTTGAGTTCGCCGACGAGACGGCCGACGTTGATCGGGCGCTCCTCGCTTTCCAGGCGCTGCCGGGCCTCTTCAAACCATTTCGTCCGCCGAGCGTCGATCTCGCGAAGATAGTCCGGATCGGCTCGGCAGGGTCCGAGCGCATCGAGCAGATCCTCGAGGCCGGCGCGTGCATGACCCCACAAGGCAATATCGACCGGCCGCCAGCGCTCGATCTCCTCGGGAAGAATGTCGAGGTGGATGACCTTCGCGCTCGTCGGGGGCAGTGCGTAGCGCTTGGTTGCGATCTCGCCGAGCTTGCAGCCGACGACCAGCAGCACGTCGGCCTGCTCCATGAGATCGTTGGCGATCCGGCTGATCGCCGATGCGATCGTGCAATGCGGGACGAACCTCGCCTTTGCCGAGGTGGCCGCGATCGCCGAGTTGTGGCTTGAAAAGCCGGTCATCGCCATCAACACGGCCACCTATTGGCACGCGCTGCGCTCGATGGGGATCGACGACAAGGTCTACGGGTTCGGCCGCCTGCTTGCGGAATTCTGATGGCGAGAAAGGCGTTTGCGCGATGGAATATGACTACGTTCCGCTGATTGCTCGCAACCCCCTCAAGTTTCCCAACGGCGCGCGCGTCGCGCTGATTCTGACTATCAATCTCGAAACGTGGGATCTGACGAAGGATACAGACAGGCCCTATTATGCCGGCGGGCCCTCCATCCTTCCCGATATCCTTCCGGGCAACACACCGGATTTTCCCAATTTTGCCTGGCGGGAATACGGCCAGCGCATCGGCATCTGGCGGCTGCTGGACCTGTTCGATTCGTTGGGCGCGAAGGCCTCGTGCACTGCCAATGCGGTGACATTCGAGCGCCGTCGGGCCATGACCGATGTTGTGCTAGAGCGGGGGGGGTGGGAGTTGCTGGCCCACAATTGGGAACAGGGCGAGCTGCTCACCAGTTTCGCGCACGATCCGGAGAGAGAGCGCGAGATCGTTCTGCGCACGCTCGATCTGTACGAGAAATATACCGGCCGCAAGGCCAAGGGCTGGCTGTCCTCGTCCCTGCGCGGCACGCTGCAGACTGCGGACATCCTCGCCGAATATGGGTGTACCTTTTACTGCGACATCATGAACGACGACCAGCCATCGCTGCTGCGAACCCCGCACGGGCCGATCGTTTCGGTGCCCTATTCCAACGAAATCAACGACTTCACCTTCATTACGCGCCGGAATTACACGACCGAAGAGTTCGCGCAGGCGCTCATCGAGGAGCTGGACGTCCTCCATGAGGAGGGCGCCGTCACCGGCCGTATCATGAACGTGGGCCTCCACCCGCACGTTTCGGGGCGGGCGCATCGGGTGCGGGCACTGCGCGAGTTCATCGAGCACGCGCAATCGCTGCCGAGCATCTGGTGGGCCACGCGCGAAGAGATCGCCGACTGGTACATGAGGGTGCACGAGGATCATATTCCGGGGCAGCTCCGCCGTCATGGGCAATGACCCCGCGCAGTTGAGGGATCTCGTCGCGCCGGACGAAACCGGGGCTCGTCGCCTGCTGTCGCTTCCCGGCTGTTGGGACGGCTTCAGCGCGTTGCTCGTCGAGCAGGCGGGTTTCGAGGCGGCTTTCGTCAGCGGCGGAGCCGTGTCGATGGCGCGGCTCGGCCGACCAGATATCGGTCTCCTCTCCGTGGTGGAGATCGCCGACGTCGTCCTCCAGATTCGCGATCGCGTGTCCCTGCCGCTCGTGGTGGATGCGGATACCGGTTTCGGCGATGCGGGCAATGTCGCACGCACGGTCCGCCTGTTCGAGCGGGCGGGCGCCAGCGCGATCCAGATCGAGGACCAGACCTTCCCGAAACGGTGCGGCCATATGGCAGGAAGGTCCGTCGTACCGCTCGAGGAGGCGAAGGCGCGGTTGCGCACTGCACTTGACGCCCGCAACGACCTGCTCGTCGTCGCGCGCACCGATGCGCTCGCTGTGGAAGGCTTGGCCGCAGCGCTCGATCGGGCCGAGGCGTTTCTGGAGGAAGGGGCCGACTGGATTTTCGTCGAGGGGCCGCGTGACATGGCCGAGGCGAAGGAGGTTGCGCAAAATTCGTCGGGCGCGCCCCGCTAGTGGTGAATCTCGTCGAGGGCGGGGTGGCGCCTAGCCGCGACGGCGCTTCCCTCGAAAGGATCGGCTTCTCGGTCACCCTGCATCCGCTGCTGCTGCTGCTGCTGCATGGCCTTGCGGCGCAAGCGCCGCGGCTCCTGTCCACCCTGCGTCGGGAGCGCTCCACGGAATCGGTCGCCGATCGGATTGCCGATCTCGCGCATATGAATAGGATTCTTGGAGCGTGAGCCTGAACGCAGAGGACGATTATCGCGCGGCGGGCTTCAGCGGCCGCCTGCCGCGCGGCACGCGGCACGCGCTGCTCATCATCGACATGGTCCAGGCCTATCTGGACCCCGGCTGTCCGTTGAAGCTCGACGGGGAGGCGGCGGTCGCCACCAGCCGACGCCTCCTCGACGCGGCGCGGGCGGCTGGCGCTCCCGTCGTCTTCACGACCGTGCGTTACACACCGGGCGGCCGTGAGGGAGGCTTGTTCTATCGTAAGGTGCCGGCGCTCGAGACCTTTGTCGAAGGAAGTCCATTCGGCGACTTTCCCCCATCGCTGACGCCGCGCCCTGACGAGCTCGTCGTCGTCAAGCATTATCCGTCCGCATTCTTCGGGACCTCGCTCGCCTCCACACTGCGCGTGCTCGGCGTGGACAGCGTGATCGTGACCGGTTTTTCGACCTCGGGATGTGTTCGCGCGAGCGCGCTCGATGCACTGTGCCACGGCTTCATTCCGCTGGTCGTCGCCGATGGCTGCGCCGACCGCACTGCGGACATCCACCGACACAATCTCTTCGATATCGCGAACAAGATCGCGGACGTCGTGGCGCTGGACGAAGCAGTTGCGCTTATGGGGCGCGCCAACGCGCTGCGCGCTAGTTGTTCGAAGGAAGCGGGTTTCTTCGCGACCTCATGACACCGGGCGGCGAATCGGGGGGTGCCCGAGCTTTGGATTCAGCGGGTTACAAGAGAGGAATGTCCAGCCTGGCTGAGGTTAGACGCCGAATCCAACAAAAATCGTGGACCTTCGACGGGAATGGCGAAGAGTGGCTCCCCGGGACGGATTCGAACCATCGACCAACCGGTTAACAGCCGGTTGCTCTACCGCTGAGCTACCGGGGAGCAGCCCGTGGGCGAGGCGGGCGTATAGCAGGACTGTCGCCGGTTTCAACCCCGACCGATGGCCGATTTCAGACCGCGAACTGCTCCATGGCGATGCGCTCGTCGAGCGCATGCTCCGGATCGAAAAGCAGGGTGAGCGCGCGCTCCCGGTCCATGCTGACCTCGACCGTCGCAACGTCGCGCACCTCGCGCTGGTCCGCGACAACTGACACCGGCCGCTTCACCGGATCGAGCACGCGCAGCACGATCTTCACGTCGTCGGCGATCAGCGCGCCATGCCAGCGCCTGGGCCGGAACGGGCTGATCGGCGTCAGGGCCATCAGCTTCGAGTTCAGCGGCAGGATGGGGCCGCGCGCGGAGAGGTTGTAGGCGGTCGATCCCGCCGGCGTCGCCACCAGCACGCCGTCGCAGATCAGCTCCGGAAGCACGACGCGGCCGTTCACCGACACCTCGATCCACGCCGTCTGGCGCGTTTCGCGCAGCATCGAGACTTCGTTGATGGCGTTGTGGCGGACGACCTTGCCGTCGACGCGGACCGCCGTCATCTGCAGCGGCGCGACCGCGAAGGCGCGCGCGCCGCGCAGCCGCGCGTCGAGCGCCTCGATCCGCCATTCGTTCATCAGGAAGCCGACCGTGCCGCGGTTCATGCCGAACACCGGGCAGACCCGGCCGCGCGCGAGCATCGCGTGCAGCGTTTGCAGCATGAAGCCGTCGCCGCCGAGCGCGACGATCCGCTCGGCCTTGCGCAGCGGGACGAATTCGTAGCGCTTGCGCAGCAACGCCTCGGCGGCGAGCGCCGCTTCGGCGTTGGAGGCGACCAGCGCCGTCGGCACGTCGAGCGCTTTCATGGGGAACCTTGCTAGAGGCCGCGCGGGGACGGCGTCAATGTGCCAGCCCGGGATAGGCGCGCGATGCCGGATTGGCGGCGGGAAGGGGCGGGGCTAGACCTCGCGCAATGGGGGCGCCGCTGTTCATCCTTTCCTTTCGTCATCGCGACGAGCTGAACCGGCTCGCCGAATCGGCGGGATGGCAGCCGATCGCGGCGCGCCGCGCCGACAATGCCGAGGCGCGATTCGTCGCCTCCGGCGCGGCGGTGGCGGTGGTCGACGCGCGCGGCGCGCTCGACGACGGCAAGGAGGCGGTGCGCGCGATCGGCGACGCGGTCGAGACGAACGGCACGGCGCTGCTCGTCCTGCTCTCGCGCGGCGACGGCGAGGCGCTGGAGTCGATGCTGGCCCTCGGCGCGACCCACTTCCTGATGAGCCCCTTTCCGGCCCAGGAGCTGGAGCAGGCGCTGCGCTACGCATTGCGCCACGCCGAGCGGGTCGGCGGGCCGCTGCCGCGGCGGCGCGGCGAGGACACGTCGTCGTGGCGCTGGCGGCCGGGCACGCGCACGGTCGAGCTCAGCCCGGCGCTGGCCCGCAAGGCGGGGCTGGGCAGCAAGGACGGGCGCGAGATCAGCTTGATGGAGCTGCTCCGCAAGCTCGACCCGGAAGGACGCAAGGCGGCGCGCGCCGCGATCCGCTGGCTGATCGAGACCGGCGAGGCGACCGCCTTCGCGCACGGCGATGTGGAGCAGCCGGGCGCGCGGATCGCCCATCACGTCCGCATCCGCCCCGAGGGCGAGATCGTCGGTCGCGCCGAGGTGATCCCCTCCAACGAGCGCCGCACCGCCTCGAGCCGCGACCCGCTGACCGGCATCGGCGATGCGCGCGCCGCGCGGGCCTGGCTGTCGGAGCGTCTCGGCGGCGACCATCGCGGCGGCGTCGTCGCCCTCCTGATCGGGGTCAGCCGCTTCGACGCGATCAACGCCGCCTTCGGCCGCGCCAGCGGCGACGCCGTGCTGCAGGCGATGGCGGGGCGGATCGAACGCCTCGCCGAGGCCGACGGTCGCGCCCGGCTCGCGGCCCGCATGGCGGGGGCGGAGTTCGCCGTGCTGCTCGACGCCCCGGCGACGCTGGGCGACGGGCGGGTGCTCGCGCGCGAGCTGATCGAGGCGCTGTCGCGGCCCTTCTCGGCGGGCGCGCACCTGATCACGCTCGCCTGCCGCGCGGGCGTTGCCGTCTCCGAGCCGGGCGACGATGCCGCCGCGCTGCTGCGCCGCGCGAGCGCCGCGCTGGCCGAGGCGAAGGCGGGCGACGGCGTGCCGGTGCGGGTGATCGAGGAGGGCGCGGAAAGCGAGAGCGCGCGCTGGGGCAGGCTCGAGATTGACCTGCGCCGCGCGCTCGACCGCGGCGAGATCGAGGTCCGCTTCCAGCCGCAGGTCTCGATCGCAACCGGGCGGATCGTGGGCGCCGAGGCGCTGGCGCGCTGGCGCCATCCCCAGCTCGGCGAGCTCGGCGCGTCGACCCTGCTGCGCGTCGCCGCGCGCTCGGATTATCTCGCCCAGCTTTCCGACCATGTGCAGCGCCGGGCGATCGCCGCCGCCGCCGCCTGGCCGGAGGCGCTCGGGGACCTGCGCCTTTCCGTCAACATCACCGCCGCCGACATCGCGCGGCCGGGCTTTGCCGACCAGTTTCTCGCGCTGGTGGGCGAGAGCGGCTTCGATCCGTCGCGGATCACCGTGGAGGTGACGGAAAGCGGCCTCATCGAGGATCTGTCCGCCGCGGCGGACCTGCTTGCGGCGCTGCGCAGCGGGGGCTTGCGCGTCGCGATCGACGATTTCGGCACGGGCTATTCGAGCCTCGCCTATCTGAAGGCGCTGCCGCTCGACTATCTCAAGATCGACAAGCGGCTCGCGCAGGACATTGCCGGTTCGATGCGCGACCGCATCGTCGTGCGCGGCGTGATCGAGATGGCGCGCTCGCTCGGGCTCGACGTGGTCGCGGAAGGGGTGGAGACGGAGCAGCAGCTCGCCCTGCTCGCCGAGGAGGGCTGCACGCTCTACCAGGGTTTCCTGTGCGCGCCGCCGATCGACAGCGAGGCGCTGGCGGCGCTGGTGACCGAAAGGGCGGCGAAGGGCTGAGCGCGCGGGCGCGGAAGGATCAGCGCGTGCCGGCGGGCGCCTCGTTATCCTCGGCGAGCGCCGCGATCATCGTCGGCGCGGCCGGGCGCGGCGCGATCCGGTCGTTCTCGTCCGGCGTATCACTGTAGATGAAGCCGAAGGTCGGATTGACGCGGCGGCCGAGCGCGCCCTGCGGCGCATACCAGACGCGGACCTCGCTCCAGTCGCCGTTCGGCGAGACGTCCTCGGCGAGCGCGCGACGCTCGATGCTCCCGGGGCCGGACCAGTTGGCATGGTCGAGGTAGATATGGCGCTCGTCGACGATCTCGGCGACGACGGCGACATGGCCGATCGGCATCGCCCGGGTCGGTTGAAAGACGAGCACCGCGCCGACCCGCGGCGTCTTGCCGCGCGCATAGCGGCCCTCGGCCTGGTCCCACCAGGTGCCGGCATTGCCGTAGATGTCGATGCCCGACTGTGCTCTGGCATAGGGGACGCACTGCAGCACCGCGGCGGCCGGCGAGGCGGCCGCAAAAGCGAGACCAAGGGCCAGCAGCCCACGAACAACAAGGCGCGACAACAGCGTGCGAAGCGTCAGATTCAAAGCGAATCCCCCCCCGGATCGAGTGCAGTCGATCCTACACGGGAGGAGTGAACGGGCTACCCGCGCGGCCGGCGACGCATCCCGCCGCCGCAACGGTTCGTCCCGGCAAAGTGGGAGAATCGCGACGGGCCGTTAACCAGCGACGGAGCGCCCTTCGACTTCGCGCCGCGCGTCCCACTCAGCGAGAGGGGGGAGGCGGATGCCTTACCTCCGTTCGATCCGAGCGAAGACGAGGGGGGCGGGGCTGCGCTACGCCCGGTCTCAGTTCAAAATCTTCGCCAGCCCCTTGGAAAGTTGCAGCGCGCCGTTGAGCCTGGCCTCGGCGCTCGGCCAGTCGCGGGTGATAACGAGCTTGTTGTCCGGGCGGAGCCGCGCGGTGCCCTTCAGGCGCTCGACATAGGCGATGAGGCCGGGGACGTCCGGGAAGCTGTCGTTGTGGAAGTGGACGAGCGCGCCCTTCGGCCCGACGTCGAGCTTCGCCACCATCGCGGCGCGGCAGTTCATCTTGATCTCGATCACCTTGAGCAGGTTCTCGGTCTCCTCCGGCAGCTTGCCGAAACGGTCGATCAGCTCGGCGGCGAAGGGGTCGATATCGGCCGGCCGCTCCAGCTCGTTCAACCGCCGATAAAGGCCCATGCGCAGGTCGAGGTCCGGAACATAGCTTTCCGGGATGAGGATCGGCGCATCGACCGTGATCTGCGGCGAGAACTGCTCCGGGCGCTTCTCCAGCGCGCCCGCCTTGGCCTCGAGAATCGCCTCCTCCAGCATCGACTGGTAGAGCTCGAACCCGACCTCCCTGATATGGCCCGACTGCTCGTCGCCGAGCAGGTTGCCGGCGCCGCGTATGTCGAGATCGTGGGTGGCGACCTGGAAGCCGGCGCCGAGGCTTTCGAGGCTGGCGAGCACCTGCAGCCTCTTGTCCGCGGCCTCGGTCGTCACCCGGTCCGGCGCGGTGGTGAAATAGGCATAGGCGCGGGTCTTGGCGCGGCCGACGCGGCCGCGAAGCTGGTAGAGCTGGGCGAGGCCGAAGCGGTCGGCGCGGTGAACGATGAGCGTGTTCGCGCTCGGGATGTCGAGCCCCGACTCGACGATAGTGGTGGAGAGCAGCACCTCGTACTTGCGGTCGTAGAAGGCGCCCATCCGTTCCTCGATCTCGCTCGCGGACATCTGGCCGTGCGCGGTGACGACGCGCACCTCCGGCACCTCCTCGCGCAGGAATGTCTCGATGTCCGGCAGGTCGGCGATGCGCGGCACGACGAAGAAGCTCTGCCCGCCGCGATAATGCTCGCGCAGCAGCGCCTCGCGGATGACGACGCCGTCCCAGGGCATGACGTAGGTGCGCACCGCGAGCCGGTCGACCGGCGGGGTCTGGATCACGGAAAGCTCGCGCAGACCGGACATGGCCATCTGGAGCGTGCGCGGGATCGGTGTCGCGGTAAGCGTGAGGACGTGAACGTCGCTCCGCAGCGCCTTCAGCTTCTCCTTGTGGGCGACGCCGAAGCGCTGCTCCTCGTCCACGATGACGAGGCCGAGATTCCTGAACTCGACGCCCTTGCCGAGGATCGCGTGGGTGCCGATGACGATGTCGATCTTGCCGTCCTTGAGGCCGGCCCTGGTGGCGCTCGCCTCCTTCGCGGGCACGAGCCGGGAGAGCCGGCCGATCTCGATCGGGAAGCCCTGGAATCGCTCCCTGAAGTTCTGGAAATGCTGGCGGGCGAGCAGCGTCGTCGGCGCGATCAGCGCGACTTGAAGCTCCGCCATCGCGGCGATGAAGGCGGCGCGCAGCGCGACCTCGGTCTTACCGAAGCCGACGTCGCCGCAGACCAGCCGGTCCATCGGCCGGCCGGAGGCGAGATCGTGGATCACGTCCTCGATCGCGCGGTCCTGGTCCTCGGTCTCCTCGTAGGGGAAGCGATCGACGAAGGCGGCATAGCCGGTGTCCGGCTCGGCGACCACGCCGGGGCGGAGCGCGCGCTCGGCGGCGGTGCGGATCAGCTCGTGCGCGATCTCCCGGATGCGCTCCTTCATCCGGCTCTTGCGCCGCTGCCACGCCTCGCCGCCGAGCCGGTCGAGCGCGACGCCCTCGCTCTCCGAGCCGTAGCGGGAGAGGACGTCGATATTCTCGACCGGCACGTAGAGCTTGTCGCCGCCGGCATAGGTGAGCGCGACGCAGTCGTGCGGCGCCTTCTGCACCGGGATGCGGGTCAGCCCCTCGTAGCGGCCGATGCCGTGATCGGCGTGGACGACGAGATCGCCGGGGGTGAGCGTCGCCAGCTCGTCGAGGAAGGCCTGGCTCGGTTTCTTGCGCCGCCGCCGCACCAGCCGGTCGCCGAGCATGTCCTGCTCGGTGAGCACGGCGACATCGGGCGTGGCGAAGCCGTGATCGAGCTGGATGACGGCGAGGGCGACCGCTTGCTGGGAGGGGGCGGCGGCGCCCAGCGCCTCCTGCCAGGTTTCCGCCTCGACGGCCTTGCCGAGCCCATGGTCGGCGAGCAGGCCCTTGAGGCGTTCCCGCGCGCCAGCGGAATAGCTGGCGAGGACAACCTTGCGGCCCGCGCGGCGCAGCTCCGTGACGTGCGCGACCACCGCTTCGTAGACGTTCGTGCCTTGCGCGCGCTCCGGCGCGAAGTCGCGCGGCGGCTCGACCCCGAAGTCGAGCACGCCGGCGCTTTCCGGCTCGTGGAAGGGCGAGACGAGGTGGAGCGGGCGCGATTCGACGAGGCCGCCCCAATCCTCGCGGCCGACATAGAGGGCGGATGGCTCGAGCGGGCGGTAGCTGCCGGGGTCCGCCGACTGAGCGCGCCTGCGGTTCTCGAAATAGTCGACGACCGCCTCGAACCGCGCCTCGGCGGCGCCGGCGACGCCGGCCTCGCGGACGATCACGTCGCGCTCGCCGAGATGGTCGAACAGGGTGGCGAGCCGGTCCTCGAACAGCGGCAGCCAGTGATCGAGCCCGGCGATGCGGCGGCCGTCGGACACCGCCTGGTAGATCGGATCGCCCGTCGCCGTCGCGCCGAACAGTTCGCGGTAGCGCGAGCGGAAGCGGCGGACGCTGTCCTCGTCGAGCAGCGTTTCCGAGGCGGGGAGCAGCGTGAAGCCCTCGATCCGCTCGATGCTGCGCTGGCTCGCCGGGTCGAAGCGGCGGACGCTCTCGATCTCGTCGCCGAAGAAGTCGAGCCGGAGACCGCTTTCCTCGCCGGCGGGGAAGAGATCGACAATGCCGCCGCGCACCGCGAACTCGCCGGGATCGCGTACCGTTTCGGTGCGGCCGTAGCCGTTGGCGGCGAGAAGCGTGGTGAGGCGGTCGATGTCGATCCGCTCGCCGGGGGCAAGCCGCGCGACGAGCTGGCGGATACGGAACGGCGTGAGCGTGCGTTGCAGCACGGCATTGGCGGTGGTGACGAGCAGCTGCGGCCGATCGGACTTGCGCTGGAGCGCGTGCAGCGTCGCCAGCCGCTCTGAGGTGACACGCAGCGAGGGCGAGGCGCGGTCGTAGGGCAGGCAGTCCCAGGCCGGGAAGGTCAGCGTCTCCAGTTCCGGCGCGAAATAGCGCGCGGCATCGGCGAGCGCGCGCATCTCCGCCTCGTCCGGCGCGATGAACACGGCGCGGCCCTCGCCGCCGGCGCCCCGCGCCGCGCGCGCGAGATCGGCGGCGAGCCAGGGCAGGAAGCCCGCCGGCACGCCCGCCAGCGTCAACGGCGCCGGCGAGGTCACAATCTTTCCGAATTCGGTCACGCGTTCCTCTGCTGAAGGAAAGGGATCGAACGCACGCCTGCCCTCATCGCGGCAGCTCGACATAGTCGAGCGCCTGGAGGCGGCGCATCATGTCGCTCTGCCAGCGCTCCGGTACCGGCTGCCGGCCCATCGCCCAGGCCATGATGTCAACGTCCTGCTCCTCGAGCAGCGCCTCGAACCAGTCGATTTCGTCATCGTCCCAATGGGCGTGCCAGCGGTCGAAATAGCCGCCGATCATCATGTCGGCCTCGCGCGTCCCGCGATGCCAGGCGCGAAACTTCAGGCGTTTGAGGCGGGTGTCGCGATCCATGGCTTATCCAATGCGGAAAGGGCCGCGCCGGGACTCCGGGCGGCTTCGATGGCGCCCATGTAATGGCCCGGCGGCGCCCCGTCACCCCGGATCGCGTCCGGCATGACGAGCGGGCGAGCGGGGCGCGGATTGCATCACGTTGCCGCTTTCTCTAGCCCAGTCGCATGGAGGTCGTCGGCGACTATCACGGCGATGGATATGCGCACCTTCGCAGGCTGCTGCCCAGGGAGGTGGCGCAGGCTTTCATGGCCGGGCTGAGGCAGGACATGCCGCCAGGCCCGATTCCGCTGAGCCGTGTCACCCAGTACCCCAATCTGCTCGCCCGGCCTGCCTTCGAGATCTACGGCTTCCACTACAAGCCGATGCTGTTCTTCCTGTGGGGGCTGACGCCGATCGTGAGCGAGCTGGTGGGCCGGCCCCTGCTGCCGACCTACGACTATTTCCGCATCTACCGGCAGGGCGATGTCTGCCGCGTCCATTCGGATCGCTATTCCTGCGAACATAGCCTCTCGCTGACTCTGGCCTATAGCGATGGCAAGCGTTGGCCGCTGGACGTGGGGAAAGATCGCGTGGAGCCCACCGCTCGGGTTGACGAGGATTTCGGCGACGCGCCGTACGCGTCGGTCGCGATGGAGGTTGGCGACGCGGTCCTGTACCAGGGCGTGCATCATCGCCATGGCCGCTGCCAGCCGAACCCCAATGCCTGGTCGGCGCACCTGTTCCTGCACTGGGTGGACCGTGATGGCCCGTATCGCAACATGGCCTTCGATGCGCAGGGGGCGCCGCCACCGGTCAGCTTGACCTTCACGTGACGATGCGGCCGGAAATCCTCAACCCGCTGTTCGCCGAAGTGGAGGTGCTAAAAGGCGTCGGGCCGCAGCTCGCCAAGCCGCTGCATCGCCTGAAGCTCGACCGGGTGGTGGACGTGCTGTTCCACCTGCCGACCGGCTGGATTCAGCGCAGGCGCGTGGAGACGCTGGACGAGGCGGACGTCGGGACGGTGATCACGGTCGCGCTCACCGCGCGCGATTACCGGCAGGGGGGCGCTCGCGGGCCGTTTCGCGTTCATGCCGAGGACGATGCCGGCAACTACGTGACCCTGGTCTATTTCAACAATCCCGCCTGGGCGAGGAAGCAGCTCCCCATCGGCGCACGGCGCATCGTCTCGGGCAAGCTCGATCGCTACGGGCAGGCGCTGCAGATCGTTCACCCGGACCATGTGGTCGATCCAGCGGCGGACGGGACGACGCCGATCCCGGCGCGCGAGCCGGTCTATCCGCTCACCGAAGGACTCACCAGCCACCGTCTCAGCGCCCTGGCGGAGCAGGCGCTGGCGCGGCTGCCGACGCTCGCGGAGTGGATCGAGCCGACCTTGAAGGGGCGGCGCGCCTGGCCGGATTGGGACGAGGCGCTGCGGATCGCGCACGGCGCCTCCCCCGCGGGCGTCATGGAGGCCGAGGCGGCGGCGCGGGAGCGGCTGGCCTATGACGAGATTTTCGCGAACCAGCTCGCACTGAGCCTGGTGCGCGCCTCCTCGCGGCGGCGGCGGGGCATGCCGCTGAAGGGCGACGGGCGTCTGCGCGAGCGGCTGCGGCTGCCCCATGCGCTCACCGGCGCGCAGCGGCGCGCGGTCGCCGAGATCGAGGCGGATCTCGCGCAGGAGGCGCCGATGCTGCGCCTGCTCCAGGGGGACGTCGGCTCGGGCAAGACGCTGGTGGCGCTGATGGCGATGCTGGTCGCGGTCGAGGCCGGGGCGCAGGCGGCGCTGCTCGCGCCCACCGAGATTCTCGCGCGGCAGCATTACGACACGCTCTCGCAACTGCTCGCCGGCCTTTCGGTCAACGTCGCGATCCTCACCGGGCGGGAGAAGGGGAGGGCGCGCGAATCCTGCCTGATGGGCCTCGCCGACGGCTCGATCCACATCCTCGTCGGCACCCACGCGATCTTCCAGCAGAAAGTGAGTTACAGGCGGCTCGGCCTCGCCGTGGTGGACGAGCAGCACCGCTTCGGCGTCGCCCAGCGGATGATGCTCGCCGCCAAGGCCGCCCATCCGCCGCACCTGTTGGTGATGACGGCGACGCCGATCCCGCGCACGCTGACGCTCACCCATTATGGCGAGATGGACGTGAGCCGGCTCGACGAAATGCCGCCGGGCCGCACGCCGGTCGAGACGCGCGTTATCAGCGACGACCGGCTCGCGGAAGTCGTGGACGGGCTGGGCCGCCACATCGCGGCGGCGAGGCAGGCTTACTGGGTCTGCCCGCTGGTCGAGGAGAGCGAGACCTCCGACCTCGCCGCCGCCGAGGAGCGGGCGCGGATGCTCTCGCAGCGCTTCCCCGGCAGGATCGGCGTCGTCCACGGCCGCATGAAGGGGCCGGAGAAGGACGCGGTGATGGCCGATTTCGCGGCGGGACGGATCGCGGTGCTCGTCGCCACCACGGTGATCGAGGTTGGCGTCAACGTGCCGAACGCCAGCCTGATGATCGTCGAACATGCCGACCGCTTCGGCCTCGCGCAGCTTCACCAGCTGCGTGGTCGCGTGGGGCGCGGCGAGGCGCGCAGCGTCTGCCTGCTGCTGCGCGGCAATGCGCTCTCCGAAACGGCGCGGGCGCGGCTCGCGCTGCTGCGCGAGACCAATGACGGCTTCCGCATCGCCGAGGAGGACCTGCGGCTGCGCGGCGCCGGCGAGATTCTCGGCACGCGCCAGTCGGGCGAGGAGCAGTTCCGCCTCGCCCGGCCCGAGCAGATCGGGGAGCTGGCCCAGCTCGCATTGGACGACGCGCGGCTGCTGATCGAGCGCGACGGCGGCCTTTCCAGCCCGCGCGGCCAGGCGGCGCGCCACCTGCTCTACCTGATGGAGCGCGACGCGGCGGTGGGGCTGCTGCGCGGCGGCTAGGGCTGCGGCGTCAGCAGGCCGTGCTTCTTCTTGCCCGCGGAGATGCGGATCTCGCGATCCACCTCGATGCTCGCGTCCTCGCGCGCGACCTCGCCGTCGATGCGGGCGCCCCCCTGGGCGATCAGCCGGCGCGCCTCGTTCTTCGAGGCAACGAGCCCCAGCCCGACCAAGGCTTCGACCAGCGTGATCGCGCCGAGCACGGGGAAACGCGGCAGCGCCTCGCCGGCGGCGCCTTCCTCGAACGTGCGGCGCGCCGTCTCGGCGGCCTCGGCGGCGGCCTCGCGCCCGTGCGCCAGCGCGGTCGCCTCGTCGGCGAGGCGCTTCTTCGCCTCGTTGATCTCCGCGCCCTGCAGCGCCTCCAGCCGGGCGATCTCGTCCAGCGGCAGGTCGGTGAACAGGCGCAGGAAGCGGCCGACATCGGCGTCCTGCGTGTTCCGCCAGAACTGCCAGTAGTCGTACGGGCTGAGCTGATCGGCGTTGAGCCAGACCGCGCCTGAGGCGGTCTTGCCCATCTTGCCGCCGTCGGCGGTGGTGATGAGCGGCGTGGTGAGGCCGTAGAGCTGCGTGCCGTCGATGCGGCGAGCGAGCTCGATGCCGTTGACGATATTGCCCCACTGGTCGGACCCGCCGAGCTGGAGCCGGCAACCGACGCGGCGCGACAGCTCCAGGAAGTCGTAGGCCTGGAGCACCATGTAGTTGAACTCGAGGAAGGTGAGCGGCTGCTCGCGCTCGAGCCGGAGGCGGATGCTGTCGAAGGTCAGCATCCGATTGATCGTGAAGTGCGGGCCGATCTCGCGCAGGAAGGGGATATAGTCGAGCGCGTCGAGCCAGTCGGCATTGTCGACCATGATCGCGTCGGTCGGTCCGTCGCCGAAGGTGAGGAACCGCTCGAAGATGCGGCGGATCGAGGCGATGTTGGCGGCGATCGTCTCGTCGCTCAGCAGCTTGCGGCTCTCGTCCTTGCCCGAAGGGTCGCCGATCTTGGTGGTGCCGCCGCCCATCACGACGATCGGCTTGTGCCCGGTCTGCTGGAGCCGGCGCAGCATCATGATCTGCACCAGGCTGCCGACGTGGAGGGACGGCGCGGTCGCGTCGAAGCCGATATAGCCGGGGACGACCTGCGCCCTGGCCAGCGCGTCGAGGCCGGCCGGATCGGTGATCTGGTGGATGTAGCCGCGCTCGTCGAGCAGGCGCAGCAGATCGGACTGGAATGCGGTCATGGCGACGCGTGCTTAGCGACACACATGCGCCGCGTCATCCCCGCGAACGCTTGCCGCGCGGGGGGCGCCCGCGTAGCTGGGCGGCATGGACCTTCGGCTGATCCCGCACCCCGCGAGTCCCGCCAAGGCCGCTGAGCGAATCGCGGTCGCGCTCCGCCGGGACGGCGACCGGCTCGCGCTGCGCTATGTCGTGACGGGCGAGCTGTCGCGGATCGTCATTCCGCCGCGCGCCGCGCCCAGGCGCGCCGACGGGCTTTGGAAGATGACCTGCCTCGAACTGTTCCTTAGGCCTCTCGGCGGCGAGGGCTATTTCGAGTTCAACTTCTCGCCCTCGCGGGAATGGGCGGCCTATGCCTTCGACGGCTACCGGGAGGGCATGGGGGCGGCGGATTGCGGCGGCGCTCCCGCGATCCGGTTCGTGCAGGCCGAACGCGAGGCGGCACTGGAGGCTGAGCTTGCCGGGCTGCCGGAAGGCAGCTGGTGGGTCGGTCTTTCGGCCGTGATCGAAATCGAGGATGGCGCCAAGGCCTACTGGGCGCTCGCGCATCCCGATCCCGCCAAGCCCGATTTCCACCATCCGGATTGCTTTACGCTCCAACTCCCGGCACTTGGCGGGGCATGAATTTCGGCATCGACCGGCTGCTCGCCGAGCCCGCGCTTCGCGCTCCGCTGGAGGGAAAGCGCGTCGCCCTGCTCGCGCATCCCGCGTCCGTCACCGCGGACCTCACCCACAGCCTCGATGCGCTGATCGCCTCCGGGGTGAACGTCACCGCCCTGTTCGGGCCGCAGCACGGCGTTCGCGGCGATCTTCAGGACAACATGATGGAGTCGCCCGACTTCATCGACCCGCACTACAACATCCCGGCCTTCAGCCTGTACGGCGAGGTGCGCCGGCCGAAGGACCCGTGGATGGAGACGTTCGACGTCATGCTCGTCGATCTCCAGGACGTGGGCTGCCGCATCTACACCTTCGTCACCACCCTGCTCTACGTACTCGGGGCCGCCGCGAAGCACGGCAGGTCGGTCTGGGTGCTCGACCGCCCCAATCCCGCCGGCCGCCCGGTCGAGGGACTGACGCTCCGCGCGGGCTGGGAAAGCTTCGTCGGCGCCGGGCCGATGCCGATGCGCCACGGGCTGACGCTCGGCGAGATGGGCCGGTGGTTCGTCGCCCATTTCGGGATCGACGTGGATTATCGTGTGATCGGGATGGAAGGGTGGCGGCCCCTCGAGGCGCCCGGCTTCGGCTGGCCGGCGGATCGGGTCTGGATCAATCCCAGCCCCAATGCCGCGAACGTCAATATGGCGCGCGCCTATGCGGGCACGGTGATGCTCGAAGGCACGACGCTCAGCGAGGGGCGGGGGACGACCCGCCCGCTCGAACTGTTCGGCGCGCCGGACATCGATGCGCGCAACGTGATCGCGAAGATGCGCGAGCTGGCGCCGGGCTGGCTCGCCGGCTGCACGCTGCGCGACATGTGGTTCCAGCCGACCTTCCACAAGCATGTCGGCCAGCTCTGCAACGGCGTCTTCATCCATGCCGAGGGCCCGGCCTACGACCACGCCGCCTTCCGGCCCTGGCGGTTGCAGGCGATCGCCTTCAAAGCGGTGCGCGCGCTCTGGCCCGGCTACGAGCTCTGGCGCGACTTTCCTTACGAATATGCCTTCGGCAAGCTGCCGATTGACGTGATCAACGGCTCGCCGCTGCTGCGCGAATGGGTGGACGATCCCGCCGCGACGCCGGCCGACCTCGACGCGCTCGCCGCGCCGGACGAAGCGGCGTGGCGCGAGGCGCGCGAGGAGGTTGTGATCTACCGATGACGAACGAATCCGAGGAGGAACGGATCGGCCGCCTCCTGGCCGCCGAACCGCGTCAGCTACGGCGGGTAGGACAGGCGGAAACGGACGGCTTGAGCTCCCCTCGAAGCCGTCAGCGACAGGTCGCGCCGCCAGCGCCGACGGTGCACGGCCGCTGCTGCTGGGCAATCTCCAGAGTCTGACGTGCCTGGGCCCGGCGGTTGGCGAGTTCCTGCCACTGCGCGCGCGTCGCGCAGGTGCGCCGGGCGCCGAGCCGGCTGCCGACGGGAGGCTCGACGGTGCGACAGACAACCTCGTCCGGATTTTGGCCCGGCGCGAGCGCAACCTCCTGCCCGCGCGCATGACTGTTCGCGACAGAGACCTGGGCCTGCGCTGAAAACGGCGCGGCAACGGCAAGCGCAAGCGCCGAAACCAGTCTGATCGTCATTGGCCGTCTCCATCGTCCAGCGCCGTCAAATGCGGCACTCATCCTGAACCAGGAACGCCTGTCCTGTCACGCGACAATTCTCTTGCGAGGAAGACGGTTGCGAGCGTGCGGCGACCTAGGCCTTGCTGGCCAGCGTCCGCATCGCTTCGGTGAGGCCCGCGAGGGTCAGCGGATACATTCGCCCGTCCATCAGTTCGCGGATCATGCGGGTGGAGACGCTGTGGTCCCACCAGGCCTCGGGCACCGGGTTGAGCCAGACCGCGCTCGGCCAGGTTGCCGTCATCCGCTTCAGCCACACGGCGCCCGGCTCCTCGTTGAAATGCTCGACCGAGCCGCCGGGATGGCTGATCTCGTAGGGGCTCATCGCCGCGTCGCCGACCAGCACCAGCTTGTAGTCGCGGCCGAACTTGTGGAGCAGCTTCCACATCGGCGTGCGTTCGGAAAAGCGCCGGCGATTGTCCTTCCACACCGCCTCGTAGGGGCAGTTGTGGAAATAGAAGAATTCGAGGTTCTTGAACTCGCAGGTCGCCGCGCTGAAGAGTTCCTCGCAGATCTTCACATACGGGTCCATCGAGCCGCCGACGTCGAGGAAGAGGAGCAGCTTCACCGCGTTGCGGCGCTCCGGCCTCATGCGGATATCGAGCCAGCCGCGCCGCGCGGTGCCGTCGATCGTGCCGTCGAGGTCCAGCTCCTCGGCCGCCCCCTCGCGGGCGAAGCGGCGCAGCCGGCGCAGCGCCACCTTGATGTTGCGCGTGCCGAGTTCGCGGTCGCTGTCGAGGTTGCGGAATTCGCGCTTCTCCCAGACCTTGATCGCGCGGCCGTGCCGGCTCGTGCCGCCGATCCGCACGCCCTCCGGGTTGTAGCCGGAATGGCCGTAGGGCGAGGTGCCGCCGGTGCCGATCCACTTGCTGCCGCCCTCGTGCCGCTCGCGCTGCTCCTCGAGCCGGCGCTTCAGCGTTTCCATGATCTCTTCCCAGGAGCCGAGCGACCTGATCGCCGCCATCTCCTCGGGGCTGAGGTAGCGCTCGGCGACGGCGCGCAGCCATTCCTCCGGGATCGACGCGCCATCCGGCGCGCCCGTCGCCTCGAGCCCGTGGAAAACCTTGGCGAAGACCCGGTCGAAGCAGTCGATCAGGCTCTCGTCCTTCACGAACGTCGCCCGCGCGAGATAGTAGAAGTCCTCCGGCCGCGCCGCGATCACCTCGGCGTCGAGCGCCTCGAGCAGGACGAGGTGCTCCTTGAGCGAGGCCGGTATCCCGGCGGCGCGCAGCTCGTCGACGAAGGAGAAGAACATGGCGCCGGCTTAGCCTTTCGCCGCCGCCGGCGCGAGTCCGCGCACGGTGGTTAACCGGCTTTAAACCAATTCGCCCTAGCTCGCTGACAAGCGCTTGAATTGGGGGCCGAAGGTGGCGAGCACGGCGACGGAACGGACGGACGGGGCGGCGATCAGCGCGGTCGCCCGCAATTGCGGCAATCTTGCGATCGAATGCAGCGACGTCGCCGGCTATGTCGCCGGCGTCACCGAGCGGATTTCGGCCAACCTCCGGATGCTCGACAATCTGGAGGAAGTGACCACCCGGCTGCTCGCCGATCAGGCCCGCGTGTCCGATTCGACGGACGAAGCGCGCGTCCTTGCCGAGCAGGCGCGCGCGAACCTCGACCAGGGCCGCGCGGCGATCGAGGACACGATCAACATCTTTTCCGGCCTCACCGACCTTGTCGTCCAGCTCGGCGACCGGATGGCGGGGTTCGCCGAGGCGATGACGCGGGTGCAGAACGTCTCCGCCGCGATCGAGACGATCGCGAACAAGACGAACATGCTCGCGCTCAACGCGACGATCGAGGCGGCGCGCGCCGGCGAGGCGGGTCGTTCCTTCGCGGTCGTCGCCGCCGAGGTGAAGAAGCTCGCCCACGATACCCGCGCCGCGACCAGCGAGATCGCCGGAACGATCGCCTCGCTCACCCGCGAGGCCGAAGCGGTGACCAGCGAGATCAAGATCGGCGTCGACCAGAGCCGCCTGGCGCAGTCGAGCTTCTCCAAGATCATGGACACCGTCCGCGACGTTGCCGACATCGTCGCCCTGGTCGACCGGCAGACCGACGGCATCGCCCAGGCAACCACGCTGATCGAGCAGAGCGTGGACAGCGTGAAGAGCGGCCTGTGCTCCTTCGCCGCCGACGCCCGCGCCAATGGCGGCCAGCTTCGCCAGACGCAGGAGCGGCTCGCCAAGCTCGAACTGATGTCGAACGAGATGCTCGACATGCTCGCCTCAAGCGGGGTCGAGATCGACGACACGCCCTTCATCCAGTTCGCGAAGAAGGGAATGAGCGAGATCCAGGCCGTCATCGAGCGCGCGATCGAGCGCGGCGAGATCAGCGAAGAGGACGTGTTCGATACGAATTACGTGCCGATGCCGGGCACCAACCCGGTCCAGTACGAGACGCGTTTCTGCGACTTCGCGGACGCGCACATCCGCCCGATCCTCGACCGGCTGATGAGCGAGCAGGGGCGGCTGATCGCCTGCGCGATCACCGACATCAATGGCTGGCTGCCGACGCACATCTCCGAGCGCTCGCAGCCGCAGCGGCCCGACGATCCGGAGTGGAACGCTGAGCATTGCCGCAACCGCCGCAACTTCATCGACGACGTGACCCGCCGCGCCATCGCCAGCGACAAGGAGGCGATGCTGGCCACCTACGGCATGGACCTGGGGCAGGGGCGCTACCTGCCGGTCAAGAACGTCTTCGTGCCGCTCCACATCCACGGCCGCCGCTGGGGCAATTTCGAGCTCGCCTATCGCGACGACGAGGTGACGCTCTAGGGCAGGCGGGTCAGCGCGACGCCGCGCCGCGCGGGGAAGGCTCGTCGGCGGGGAGTTCGATTTCGACCGAGTTGCCCGGCCGCAGCTGCACGAGGCCGCGAACGCGCGTTCCATTCTCGTCCGCGCCCGTGACGATGTCGGCGATCTGGCTGTCGGCAAGCGGGCCGTCATAGCTGCCCAGCAGCGTCGTCCTGCCGATCTCGTGATAGAGCAGACGGTAGCCGCTGCCGTCCGGCCGTTCGACCATTTCGAGCGTTGTGCCGGCATCGGTGATGGGCACGAGCAGCACCGTCCGACCGACCGCCAGGCCGTCCGAATCGTCGGCCGGATCGCGACGCAGGACGGGGTAGGTCGACTCGCCGACGTGCAGCCCGGTCGGCGCGCACCAGCGGCGGCCGACGCGTGGGGAGGTCGTATCGCCGTCAGTCCCCTCATGGGCGCTCGGCAGCGGAACCGCCCCGTCGATGACGGCGAAGGCCTGGATGTCGCCGGCGTCGTCCGCGGCGTCGCGTCGCTGCAGCCTTGCGCGCCGGGTGGGCGCCGCATTGCAGTTCGCGAACAGGAAGGGGGAGGCCGCGCGCAGCGCGGCGTCGCCCTCGAAGCGCGCGCCGGCGAGCAGCGCGTCCATCGCCGCCGCGACGTCGGCGGCGCGCTCGTGCGGGCCGGAGACCCGCAGCACGACCGCCCAGCGCCCCGCCTTCATGAAGGCGGCGCGGCTCGCGAGCCCCACGCGATAGCGGGAATAGGTCGCGAGGATCGCGCCTTCGGCACGGCCGCCGAGCGGAATGACGGTGGTGCCGTTCCGCTCGACCGTCGCCGACTGCTCGTGGATGGCCCGGTCGGTCATGAAGGCGCTGAGCCCGGCATCGGCCAGGCCCGGATAGAAGACATAGACGGTGGCGAAGACCTGGCGGTCGGCGGATTCGTACTGGAGGCCGTTGTCGAGACCGCTGCCCGCTTCGCTGAACTCCCTCGTCTCGCGGAGCCGCACGACGCCGGCCACCGCCGGGAAGCTGATCGGTTCGCTCCTGAGCCTGACCCGTTCGCCGGCGACGCTCCATATCTGCGCGCTCGCCGCTTCGCTGGCAGCCGGCGGCGGCGCGACGGCCAGCGCGGCCGCGATCACGAGTTCAAGCATCGCCCCCCTCCCGGCTGGGATCGTAGACTCGCCGCCGCCGCGGCGCAATCTCGCGCGGCTTCTGGACCAGGCTCACAGGGCGGCGAGCGTCAGGAAATCGTAGCGGGGCAGCGCGGCGTTCGCCGGGTAGAGGAAATGGGTGGCGATCAGCAGCGCGAGCAGAAGCGCGCCGAACAGCCAGGCCCAGCCCTGCTTGAAGCCGAACAGCAGGAACTCGTAGAGCCACGCCGCCGGGCCCTCGGTCGGCCGCGCCGCCTCCAGCCGCGCGCGGACGCGCTGGAAGCGGGTGTGACGCGGCGGCGCCTCGCTCAGCCGCCCTGCCTCCGGCTCATGAAGGCGAGCCGTTCAAACAGCATCACGTCGGCCTCGTTCTTGAGCAGCGCGCCATGGAGCGGCGGGATAGCCGAACGCGGGTCCTTCGACTGGAGCACCTCGAGCGGCATGTCCTCGTGCAGGATGAGCTTCAGCCAGTCGATCAGCTCGCTCGTGGAGGGCTTCTTCTTGAGCCCCGGCGTCTCGCGCACCTCGTAGAAGATGTCGAGCGCGCGCGAAACGAGCCGCTTCTGGATGCCCGGGAAGTGGACGTCGATGATCGCCTGCATCGTCTCCCGGTCGGGGAAGCGGATGTAGTGGAAGAAGCAGCGGCGCAGGAAGGCGTCCGGCAGCTCCTTCTCGTTGTTCGAGGTGATGACGACGATGGGCCGCTCCTTGGCCCGGATCGTCTCGCCGGTCTCGTAGACGTGGAACTCCATCCGGTCGAGCTCCTGGAGGAGGTCGTTCGGGAACTCGACGTCGGCCTTGTCGATCTCGTCGATCAGCAGCACCGGCAGGGTGGGGGAGACAAACGCCTCCCACAGCTTGCCGCGCTTGATGTAATTGCGGATGTCGTGGACCCGCTCGTCGCCGAGCTGGCCGTCGCGCAGCCGCGCCACCGCGTCATATTCGTAGAGCCCCTGGTGGGCGCGCGTCGTCGACTTGACGTGCCATTCGATCAGCGGCGCGCCGAGCGCCTGGGCGATCTCGTGGGCGAGGACGGTCTTGCCGGTGCCCGGCTCGCCCTTGACCAGCAGCGGGCGGCGCAGCGCGACCGCGGCGTTGACCGCGACCTTGAGGTCCTCGGTCGCGACGTAGGAGGAAGTGCCTTCGAAACGCATGGTGCCGCCTTAGCCGAGGAATCGGCCGACGCAAACGGCGGCGGCTAGAGCGCGGCGCGGGCCTCGGCGCGGGCCTCGAGCAGATCCCAGAGCGAGCGCTGCTGCAAGGCGAGCTGGCGCGCGCCGAAGAGCAGGGCGCGCGCGGTGGCCGGATCGCCGCCAGCCGAATCCACGACGAGGCGGACGTCCCCCTCGCCGCCGAGGGCGAAGGGCGGCGTCGGCACGCCGAGCCGGCGCGCCGCGTCGTCCAGCCGATCGCGCACCGCCGCCCAGTCCAGCGCGAAGGCGAGCGCGGCGCCCAGCGCGCAGCCCTGCCGGTCCGACTGGGCGAGGACGGAGAGCGCGCTGCGCTGCGCGATCAGCATCGCCTCGTTGCCCGCCGCGCCGGGCGTGCCGGGCACCGGGCCGGCGGCCACGGCGAGCCGGGCGAGATAGGTCCGCTCGGTCGCCATCGCCTCGGCGGCTTCGATCAGCCAGCGGCGGGCGACGGGATCGGTCGAGCGCCCCGCCGCATGGTCCACCACGCCGGGGTGCCGCCCGTGCAGCGCGCAGAGCAGGTGAATCATGTCCGCCAGGTTGCGCGGCGCCTCGGGTCCGGCGACGAGCGCGTCCCCGAGAATATAAGGATGCGTGGCCGTGCCCTGGTCCGCGACGCAGGCGCAAAGCAGGTCCGCCGTGCTCTCGCCGCTGGTCGCCGCAACCGACAGTGAAGCCATTCCGCCCTCGTTCTCTCTGCCGCGACCCCGGCGGCTGGGAAGGCCGGCCTACACCAGCGGCCGTAAAGAGGAGGTTTACGCGGAAGGCGATCTCTCCGAAGCGGCTGAAACCAATGCATTAATCGTTAACGCCGCCGGCGGGACCCGGGCGGCGCGGAACGCCGGGTTTCTCCCCTCGCAGTCATTCAATTGCACGAAACCCTGTCTTTCCAAGAAACGAAAAGGGCGCCGGAACCTGGTTCCGACGCCCATATCTGGCGCAAACTGCTCCACGGATCCTATTGATCCAGGAACGACCGCATCTTCCTTGACCGGCTCGGGTGCTTGAGCTTGCGCAGGGCCTTGGCCTCGATCTGGCGGATGCGTTCGCGGGTGACGCTGAACTGCTGGCCGACTTCCTCCAGCGTGTGATCCGTGTTCATGCCGATGCCGAAGCGCATGCGCAGCACGCGCTCCTCGCGCGGGGTGAGGCTGGCGAGGACGCGGGTGACCGTCTCCTTGAGGTTCGCCTGGATCGCCGCGTCCACAGGGATGACGGCGTTCTTGTCCTCGATGAAGTCGCCGAGATGGCTGTCCTCCTCGTCGCCGATCGGCGTTTCGAGGCTGATCGGCTCCTTGGCAATCTTCATCACCTTGCGGACCTTCTCGAGCGGCATCGACAGGCGCTCGGCGAGGTCCTCCGGCGTCGCCTCGCGGCCATGCTCGTGGAGGAACTGGCGGCCGGTGCGGACCAGCTTGTTGATCGTCTCGATCATGTGGACCGGGATGCGGATCGTACGCGCCTGGTCCGCGATCGAGCGGGTGATCGCCTGCCGGATCCACCACGTCGCGTAGGTGGAGAACTTGTAGCCGCGGCGGTACTCGAACTTGTCCACCGCCTTCATCAGGCCGATATTGCCCTCCTGGATGAGGTCCAGGAACTGCAGGCCGCGGTTCGTGTACTTCTTGGCGATGGAGATGACGAGGCGCAGGTTGGCCTCCACCATCTCCTTCTTGGCGATGCGCGCCTCGCGCTCGCCCTTCTGGACCTGGTTCACGATCCGGCGGAACTCGGCGAGGCCGGTGCCCGTCGCCTGCGCGATCTCGGCAATCTCGGCGCGGATGCGCTCGATCTGCGCCGCCTCGGCCTCGACGAACGAGGCCCACTTCTTGTCGATCTTGCGGACGCGATCGGCCCAGCCCTCGTCGAGCTCGTGCCCCATATAGGCGTCGAGAAAGGCCTTGCGCGGCACCTTGTGGCGCTCGGCGAGGCGCAGCATCTGGCCGCCCAGAGTGGTGAGCCGGCGGTTGTAGCTGTAGAGCTGATCGACAAGATACTCGATCTTGTTGTTGTGGAACTGGACGCTCTCCACCTCGGCGGTGAGCTGTTCGCGCAGCTTCTGGTACTTGCGCTCCTCGGCCGCGGGGAACTCCTGGCCGGCGCTCATCGCCTCCATGCGCTGCGCCTGGATGCGCGAGAACTTCTTGTAGATCTCGGTGATCTTCGCGAACTTCTCGAGCGCCTGCGGCTTGAGCGCCTCCTCCATCTGGGCGAGGCTCAGCGTGTTGTCGTCGTCGTCGTCGTCGATCGGACGGCGCGCGCGACGCTCGACGAGGTCCTCGTCCTCGTCGTCGTCCGCGGCGATCTCCTCCGGCTCGTCGTCCTCCTTGAAGGTCGGGCCGGCGGTGGTCTCCGAAATGTCGGCCTCGCCCTGCTCGGCGCTTTCGACCTGCTCGGGCGTCGGACCCTTGGAGAGCATCGCCTCGAGATCGAGGATCTCGCGCAGCTGCATCTCGCCCTTGTTGAGGGCGGTGGACCATTCGATGATCGCGTTGAAGGTGAGCGGGCTTTCGCACAGCCCCCAGATCATCGTGTCGCGGCCGGCCTCGATGCGCTTGGCGATCGCGATCTCGCCCTCGCGGCTGAGCAGCTCGACGGCGCCCATCTCGCGAAGATACATGCGCACCGGATCGTCGGTGCGGTCGACCGCTTCCTTCTTCTTCTCGACGACGAAGGTCTCGACGCCGTCGGCCTCGTCCAGCGCGACGTCGGCGGCCTCGGCCTCCTCCTCGTCGGCCTCGTCCGATTCGACGATGTTGACGCCCATGTCCGAGAGCATCGACATTATGTCCTCGATCTGCTCGGAGGACATCTGGTCCTGCGGCAGCGCCTCGTTCAGCTCGTCATATGTAATGAACCCGCGCTTCCGGGCGCGGGCGATCATCTTCTTGATCGAGGCATCGTTGAGATCGATCAGCGGCGCATCGCCGGCCTCGACCTTGTCCTCGGATTCCGCCGTATTGGTTTTCGCCATGAACTAACGCCTATTTTTCCACGCTATCGCCCACGATCAGACTCGCCAGCAGCCGATTCGCCCTGTCTCTTGCCGCGCGAAGCCTCTTCTGCTCGTCGAACAATGCGTCCGTCATCTCTTCCTTCAACCGCGCCGTCACCTCCGCATAGGCGGCATCGAGCTCCGGCTGGGCCGCCAATGCTTCAACGACCAGAACGAGATCCCTTTGCGCACGATCCGGTGGGGCATCACGTCGCGTGAAGGAAAAAGCAAGCCCTCGCTTGAGGCGCGGCTCCTCCAGCAAAGCACCAGCGCCCTTGTCGGCCAATATGGTGGCAAGGCCCTCCGGATCAAGCGCGCTTTTGTCTCCCGCGTGGGCGAGCGCCGCCTCCACCATCGCATCGCGCAGCCGCGCCGCGGGCGAGCCGGCCGCGAAGGGAAGCGCGGCGATCATGTCGGCATGGTCCGCGATCAGCGCCGGAAAGCGCATGAGGCCGGCGAGCACGGCGCGGCCGACGTCCGGGTCCAGCCCGGTCCGCCCGAGCGTGCGCGCCTCGGTCGGCGGGGGAGGGGGCGGCGCAAGGCCGCGGCCGAAGCGGCGCGGGCCGGCGCCCCGCCCGGCCGGCGGGCGCGCGCGCGGCGGGCGGGTCAGCGCGTCGAACCGCGCCAGCCATTCGGCGCGATACTGGTCGCGCACGTCGGGATCGCCGATCGCCGCGACATGCTCCATCAGTCGGCGGCGCAAGCCGGCGCGCTGCTCCGGCGTCGCAAGCGGCGCCGCCTCGCATTCGTGCCGCCAGAGCCGGTCGACCAGCGGCTCGGGCGATTCCAGCAGCGCGTCGAACGCCGCGCGGCCGCGCGCGCGGATGAGGTCGTCCGGGTCCTCGCCGGCGGGCAGGGTCACGAAGCCCAGCGAGCGGCCCGGGGCGAGATGGGGGAGGGCGCGAAGCGCCGCGCGCACCGCCGCCTTGCGCCCGGCGGCGTCGCCGTCGAAGCAGAGGATCGGCGTCGGCGAGAGGCGCCAGAGCAGGGCGAGCTGCGCCTCGGTGAGCGCGGTGCCGAGCGGCGCAACGACGTCGGCGATCCCGGCCTGGTCGAGCGCGATCACGTCCATCTGCCCCTCGACGACGATCACGCGAGCGGTCTCTCGGCTCGCCGGCGCGGCGCGATCGAAGTTGAACAGGGTGCGGCCCTTGTCGAACAGCGGCGTGTCCGGCGAGTTCAGGTATTTGGGCTCGCCCGGCCCCAGGATGCGCGCGGAAAAGGCGATCACCCGCCCGCGCGGGTCGCGGATCGGGAAGGTGAGCCGGCCGCGGAAGCGGTCATAGGGCTCGCGGTCCTTCTCCTCCGGCGCAATCAGCAGGCCGGCCTCGACCAGCCTTTCCTCGCCAAGCTCGCGCAGCGCCGTCTTCAGCTTGTTGCGGCCCGCGGGCGCGTAGCCGAAGCCGAAGCGCCGGCGGGTGTCCTGTGAGATGCCGCGCCGCTTCAGATAGTCGCGCGCCTCGGCGCCCTCGATGCCGCCCAGCTGCTCCTCGAACCAGCGGGCGGCGGCGGTCATCACTTCGTGCAGCCCGCTCGCCCGCTCGGCCCGCGCCTTCGCGCGCGGATCGGGGGCGGGGACCTCCATGCCGGCGGCGGCGGCCAGCTCCTTCACCGCGTCCATGAAGGAAAGCCCGCGCGCATCCGTCATCCAGCGGATCGCGTCCCCGTGCGCCTGGCAGCCGAAGCAGTGATAGAAGCCCTTCTCGTCGTTGACGTAGAAGCTCGGCGTCTTCTCGTCGTGGAAAGGGCAGCAGGCCTTGAACTCCCGCCCCGCGCGCTGGAGCTTCACCGTCCGCCCGACGAGGGCGGAGAGCAGGGTACGCTGCCGGAGCTCGTCGAGGAAGGCGGGTGAGAGGGTCATGGCGACCTCCCCCCGGATTCGGCGGGCCCACCCCCCGACCCCCTCCCGCTTGCGGGAGGGGCTGGGGGTGGGCCGTCTTCGAGCGCGCGCCTGATGTCCAGTAACACCGCCTCGATATGCTCAAGAACGTCCTCGTTGGTGAAGTGCAGCACGCGAATGCCGTGCTCGCTCAGAATCCGGTCGCGCCACCTGTCACGCTCCGGCTGGACGTCATGGCTGAACCCATCGATCTCGATCGCCAGCCGTTCGCGGCGACACAGGAAGTCGCAGAAAAAGGGGCCGACCTGGATCTGGCGGCTGAACTTGAACCCGCCGAGCTTGCTGTGGCTGAGATGCTGCCAGAGCGCGCGCTCGGCGGGCGTCGCCTGATTGCGAAGCTCTCTCGCTCGTGCGGTGTCACGCTTTCGCCAGTTGGGCATTCCCACCCCTAGCCCCTCCCGCAAGCGGGAGGGGAGATTGCGGCTCAGGCGAGGCGCGCCTTCACGGCGGCGCTGGCCTTGGCCATGTCGAGCTGGCCGGCGTGGCGTTCGCGCAGCGCGGCCATGACGCGGCCCATATCCTTGGTCGAGGTGGCGCCGACCTCCGTGACCAGCGCCTCGACCGTCGCGGCGATCTGGGCGTCGTCCATCTGCGCGGGCAGGAAGCTTTCGATCACGGCGACCTCCGCCGCCTCGGCATCCGCCAGCTCGTCGCGCCCGCCCTTGCGATAGAGTTCGATCGATTCGCGGCGCTGCTTGATCATCTTCTGCAGCACCTCGGTGACGACGGCGTCGTCGTCCGCCGGCGCCTGGCCGCCGCGCAGCTCGATGTCGCGGTTCTTGATCGCCGCCTGGATGAGCCGCAGCGCCGCCGTGCGCGCCTTGTCGCCGGCCTTCATGGCGTCGACCAGCGCCTGCTTGATGTCGTCGCGAATCATGGGATGCGAATCTCGCTTTGGATGGGACACCGGCAGTCTAACGGGGCGCTGCGTCGTTTAACAGATTGACGCGCCCGCCCCGCGACCTTAGCGGCGGAGGCTTAGCGACATCGCCAGCATCGAATCGAAGGAGCCAGCCCCGTGGCCGACGCCAAACACACGCCCGCGCCTGAAGGGGCCACGGGCGTATTGGTTCTGGCCGACGGCACGGTGATCTGGGGCCGGGGCTTCGGCGCGGAAGGCAGCGCGGTCGGCGAGCTGTGCTTCAACACCTCAATGACCGGCTACCAGGAGATCATGACCGATCCGTCCTACGCGCGGCAGATCGTCACCTTCACCTTTCCCCATATCGGCAATGTCGGCGCCAACTTCGAGGATGTCGAGGCGGACAATCCGCACGCGCTCGGCTGCGTGATCCGCCAGGACGTGACCCAGCCGTCCAATTTCCGTGCGACCCAGGGCTTCGCGGAGTGGATGCGCGCGAACGGGCGGATCGGCCTTTCCGGCGTCGATACGCGCGCGCTCACCCGCCTGATCCGCCTCAAGGGCGCGCCGAACGCGGTGATCGCGCACAGCGCGGAAGGCGTGTTCGACATCGACGCGCTGCTCGCCGAGGCGCGCGGCTGGCCCGGCCTCGAGGGCATGGACCTCGCCAGGGAAGTCACCACCCGGCAGACCCACCGCTGGACGGGCGGGCTGTGGCGGCTGGGGAAGGGCTATGACGACTCTCCTCTCCCGCTGGCGGGAGCGGAAGCGCCGCGTGACGGCGCGGTGGCGGGCGCGGGCGCCGAGCTTGACGATGGCCGGCCGCACGTCGTCGCGATCGACTACGGGGCGAAGCGCAACATCTTCCGCCATCTCACCGCCGCCGGCGCGCGCGTGACGGTGCTGCCGGCGACGGCGAGCTTCGAGGAGGTGATGGCGCACGCGCCGGACGGCTTCTTCCTGTCGAACGGCCCCGGCGACCCGGCGGCGACCGGCGAATATGCGCTGCCGGTGATCCGCGCGATGCTGGAGACCGGAAAGCCGCTGTTCGGAATCTGCCTCGGCCACCAGCTGCTCGGCCTCGCCGTCGGCGCGCGCACCGCGAAGATGCACCAGGGCCATCGCGGCGCGAACCACCCGGTCAGGCGCCTCGCCGACGGCCGGGTCGAGATCACCGCGATGAACCACGGCTTTGCCGTCGATCGGGCCACGCTCCCCGCCAATGCGCGCGAGACGCATGTCAGCCTGTTCGACGGATCGAATTGCGGGATCGAGTTGACGGACCGGCCGGCCTTTTCCGTGCAGTACCACCCGGAAGCGAGCCCGGGGCCGCAGGACAGCACCTACCTGTTCGGCAAGTTCGTGGGGATGCTGCGGTGATCTCTACTCTTTCCCATGCGGTCGTTCAGGGAGGGCCCGATGCGCGGCCTCGCTAGCATCTCTCTCGTCCTGTTCGCTGGCGCTCTTGCGCTGTCGCCGCTTGCTGGCGCTCTCGCCCGGTCGCGGCCGGCAAGCGATGCGGAGCTGCGGCGCTATTGGCGCGAGATCGTCACCAATTGCGGATTTCCCGCATCCGTGACCCTACGGCGAACCGGGCGGGACCGCTACCGGCTGAGCCTGCCGGCCCGACTCTATGCCCACCGCGCGGGGCCCCGGACGCACGGCCGCATCATGTGCGTAGATCATTGGGCACTCGAACAAGGCGCCGACCTCGACGTCCGCAGGATCAACCGCTGACATGCCCAAACGTACCGATATCTCCTCCATCCTCATCATTGGCGCGGGCCCGATCGTCATCGGGCAGGCGGCGGAGTTCGATTATTCTGGGAGCCAGGCCGTCAAGGCGCTGAAGGAGGAGGGGTATCGGGTCATTGTCGTCAACAGCAATCCGGCGACGATCATGACCGATCCCGAGCTCGCCGACGCCACCTATGTCGAGCCGGTCACGCCCGAATATGTGGCGAAGATCATCGAGAAGGAGCGGCCGGACGCGCTGCTGCCGACGATGGGCGGGCAGACCGGGCTCAACACCGCGCTCGCGCTGTGGAAGGACGGCACGCTGGAGCGCTTCGGCGTCCAGCTGATCGGCGCCGACGCGAACGCGATCGAGAAGGCGGAGGACCGGCTGAAGTTCCGCGAGGCGATGGAGCGGATCGGGCTGGAAAGTCCGCGCTCGGCGATCGCGCACAGCCTGGACGAGGCGATGGCGGCGCTCGACCATGTCGGGCTGCCGGCGATCGTCCGGCCGAGCTTCACGCTCGGCGGCACCGGCGGCGGCATCGCCTACAATCGCGACGAGTTCGCCGAGATCGTCCGCGGCGGGCTGGAGGCCAGCCCCACCACCGAGGTGCTGATCGAAGAGTCGGTCCTCGGCTGGAAGGAATATGAGATGGAGGTCGTCCGCGACCGGAACGACAACGCCATCATCATCTGTTCGATCGAGAATTTCGACCCGATGGGCATCCACACCGGCGATTCGATCACGGTCGCGCCGGCGCTGACGCTCACCGACAAGGAATATCAGATCATGCGCAATGCGAGCATCGCTTGCCTGCGCGAGATCGGGGTCGAGACGGGCGGCTCCAATGTCCAGTTCGCGGTGAACCCGCGGAACGGTCGGCTCGTCGTGATCGAGATGAACCCGCGCGTGTCGCGCTCCTCCGCGCTCGCCTCCAAGGCCACCGGCTTTCCGATCGCCAAGGTCGCGGCCAAGCTCGCGGTCGGCTACACGCTGGACGAGATCCAGAACGACATCACCGGCGTCACCCCGGCGAGCTTCGAACCGACCATCGACTATGTGGTGACGAAGATCCCGCGCTTCGCCTTCGAGAAGTTCCGCGACAGCGAGGCGCTGCTCTCCACCTCGATGAAGTCGGTGGGCGAGGTGATGGCGATCGGTCGCTCGTTCCACGAAAGCCTGCAAAAGGCGCTGCGCGGCCTCGAGACCGGGCTCAACGGCCTCGACGGGGTGAAGGCGCTCTACGGCGCGCCGAAGGAGGAGATCGAGGCGGCGCTCGCCGTGCCCTCGCCGGACCGGCTGCTCGTCGCCGCCCAGGCGTTGCGCGAGGGGCTGACGGTCGAGGAAATTCACGCCGTCACCAAATATGACCCCTGGTTCCTCGAGCGGCTGCGCGAGATCGTCGAGGCCGAGGAGGCGATCTGCCGCGACGGCCTCCCCGCCGACGCGGAAGGGCTGCGGCGGCTGAAGGCGATGGGCTTTTCCGACCGCCGCCTCGCCGAGCTGAACCTCAAGTCGGCCAACGTCGCTGGCGAGGCACAGACGACGCGCATCCGCTCGCCCGGCCTGCTCCACGACGCGGTGAAGGCGATGGTCGGCGCGACCACCGAGGAGGAGGTGCGCCGCCTGCGTCACCGGCTCGGCGTGCGCCCCGTCTTCAAGCGGATCGACACCTGCGCCGCCGAGTTCGAGGCGAAGACGCCCTATATGTACTCGACCTACGAGGCGCCGAGCTTCGGCGCGCCGGAGGACGAGGCTCAGCCGAGCGACCGCAGGAAGATCGTGATCCTGGGCGGCGGACCGAACCGGATCGGGCAGGGGATCGAGTTCGACTATTGCTGCGTCCACGCGGCCTATGCACTGAAGGAGGCCGGGTTCGAGACCGTGATGGTCAACTGCAACCCGGAGACGGTCAGCACCGATTACGACACGTCCGACCGGCTCTATTTCGAGCCGCTGACGGTCGAGGACGTGCTCGAAATCCTCCATGTCGAGCAGTCGAAGGGCGAGCTGGCCGGCGTCGTCGTGCAGCTCGGCGGGCAGACGCCGCTGAAGCTCGCCGCGGCGCTGGAGAAGGCGGGGATCCCGATCCTCGGCACCTCGCCGGACGCGATCGACCTTGCCGAGGACCGCGAGCGCTTCGCCCAGCTCGTCGAGCGGCTCGGCCTCAAACAGCCGCGCAACGGCATCGCCCGCTCCCGCGAGGAGGCGCTGAAGGTCGCCGAGCGGATCGGCTATCCGGTGCTGACGCGCCCCTCCTACGTGCTCGGCGGGCGGGCGATGGAGATCGTCGATTCGCCCGAGCAGCTCGACAATTATATCGAGACGGCGGTGCAGGTCTCCGGCGACAGCCCGGTGCTGATCGACCAGTATCTGCGCGACGCGATCGAGGTGGACGTCGACGCGCTCGCCGACGGCGAGGAGGTCGTCATCGCAGGCGTGATGCAGCATATCGAGGAGGCCGGCGTCCATTCGGGCGACAGCGCCTGTTCGCTGCCGCCCTACAGCCTGGCGGACGACATCGTCGCCGAGATCGAGCGGCAGGCGAAGGAGCTGGCCAGGGCGCTCGGCGTCGTCGGGCTGATGAACGTGCAGTTCGCGGTCAGGGACGGCGAGGTCTACCTGATCGAGGTTAACCCGCGCGCCAGCCGCACCGTGCCTTTCGTCGCCAAGGCGATTGGCCAGCCGGTCGCGAAGATCGCGGCGCGGCTGATGGCGGGGGAGAAGCTGAAGGACCTGCCCCCGACCCGGCGCACCGAGGGCCATATCGCGGTGAAGGAGGCGGTGTTCCCCTTCGCGCGCTTCCCCGGCACCGATCCGGTGCTCTCGCCGGAAATGAAGTCCACCGGCGAAGTGATGGGGATCGATCGGGATTTCGCCATCGCCTTCCTGAAATCGCAGCAGGGCGGCTGGGTCGAGCTGCCGGACGGCGGCACCCTGTTCGTCTCGGTGAAGGACGGCGACAAGCCGGCGGTCCTCGCGCCGGTGCAGGAGCTGGTCCGGCTCGGCTTCCACGTCATCGCGACCGGCGGCACCGCGACCTATCTTTCGGCGCAGGGGATCGAGGTCGAGCGCGTCAACAAGGTGGCGCAGGGCCGCCCGCACATCGTCGACCGGATCAAGGACGGCGGCGTCGACCTCATCTTCAACACGACCGAGGGCTGGCAGAGCCATCGCGACTCGGCCTCGATCCGCGCGACCGCGGTCGCGCAGAAAATCCCCTATTTCACCACCGTGGCATCGAGCGTGGCAGTGGCACGCGCCATCGCCGCGCGGCGGGCGCGCCAGCTTGAAGTGCGCGCACTGCAGGACTATTATCAGGCGTCCTGACGTTCATCCTGCAATCTTGAGAAGTGGTCTGGGTGGTCTCTGTACCGGGGTCACCCGCGAACAAGTTTTGACGAAAGGCAATGCAAATGGCGACGGTCGAAAAGCTACCGATGCTGGCCGAAGGCTATGAGAAGCTACAGGCAGAGGTGCGTCACCTGAAGCAGGTCGAACGGCCCGCCATCATCGACGCGATCGAAGAGGCGCGCGGCCACGGCGACCTTTCGGAAAATGCCGAATATCACGCCGCCAAGGAGCGCCAGGGCCAGATCGAGGCGATGATCGCCGATCTCGACGATCGGCTGAGCCGGGCGGTCGTGATCGATCCCAAGACGCTGTCGGGCGACAAGGTCGTCTTCGGCGCCACCGTCTACCTGATCGACGAGAACGACCAGGAGATCAAATATCAGATCGTGGGCGAAACCGAGGCTGACGCCAAGGCGGGCCGGATCAGCTATGCCTCGCCGCTCGGGAGGGCGCTGATCGGCCGCTCCGTCGGCGACGAGGTCGAGTTCTCCGCCCCCTCCGGCGACAAGTATTTCGAGGTCGCCCGGATCGAATTCGTCTAAGATCCCCGTGCGTCCGCCGGTCAGTTGGGCGCGAGCGCGCGTCACGCTCGCGATCCTGCTGCTCACCGCCGTCTGCTGGGCGGTGGCGGCCGCGCTCGGCCGGGGCGAGTGGGCGACGCTGTGGGGCGGGTTCGTTCCGGCGCGCGTCGGCGCCCCCGACCTGCCGGGCGCCGCGCCCCTCTGGCTGACCCCGCTCACCGCGACGCTGGTTCACGGCGGCCTCGTCCACCTCGCCTTCAACCTGGTGATCCTGGCTTTCTGCGGCCGCCCGACCGAGAACCTGCTGGGGCCGGTGAGCCTCGCGCTGCTCTACCTCGTCGGCGCCTATGCGGCGGCGGCAGCGCAGTTCGCGATCGATCCCGCCTCGCCCTATCCCATGATCGGGGCGAGCGGGGCGATCTCGGCGGTGCTTGGCGCCTATGCCTTCCTGTTCGGGCGCAACAAGGTGCGCGTCGCCAACCGCACGCTGGCGATGCTGCTCAACGCGCTCTGGCTGCTCGCCACCTGGCTGGTGCTGAATCTGGTCGTCGGGGTGACGCTGGGCAGCGCCGGCATCGCGGTCGCCTGGGCCGCCCATGTCGGCGGGTTCGCGGCGGGGCTGGTGCTCGCCAAGCCGCTGTTCGAGTGACGCTACTGCAACGCCTGAGCGCGCGCCGCGCCTAGGAGGCGTCCTGTTGAGGTTCGAGCAGACGGTGCAGGTGGACGACGACATATTTCATCTCGGCGTCGTCCACCGTCTGCTGCGCCTTGGCCTGCCAGGCTTCGCGCGCGCTCTGGAAATCGGGAAAGATACCGACCATGTCGATCGTCGACAGGTCGAAGTCGAGGCCGCGCGGATCCTTGACCCGGCCGCCGAATACGAAATGAAGCTTGCTCATGGCCGCGCGCCTAGGGAAGGGCCGCGTGATGCGCAAGGCGCTCAATCGTCATTTTCGCGCCGTCCCCCGACCGCCTCGGTGAGCGAGGCGCCGAGCGAATTGACGATATGGCCGGTGAACTGGTCGGCCCGTTCGCGCCCCGCCTCGAGGCCCTTCTGCGCCGCCTCGCGCGCGGCATCGGACAGCTTGCGCCCCGTCGCGCCGAGCCATTTGCGTTCGCGCTCGGTGCGCGGCAGGACGTAGCCGAGCAGGGCGCCCAGCGCGAGCCCGCCGACCACCGCCGCGACCGGATAGACGGCGAGCTGGCCAGTCACCTCGCGGGCGGTCTCGGCGGTGCGGGCGCGGGCGGCCTCATAGGCCGAAAGCGTGCGCTCCCGCGCGGTTTCGATGGCGTCGGCGGCGCGGGCGCGCACCGGGGCGCGTCGCGCCTTGCGTTCCTTCTTCTGCTGGTAGGGCGTGGTCATTCCTGACTCCTTCGTTTCGGCTTGTCTCGGCCGGCGACGCGCGAAAGCGCGCGCAACGCCGGCCGGCGGGCGAAGAACAATGCGACGGCGCCGACGGCGAGGGCGACGGCGCCGGGCCGTGCCCTGATCGCGGCGGCGGTCTCGGCGGCCTTGCGGGCGGCGCGATCCTTCGCCTCGTCCCAGGCCGCGTCGACGAGGCTCGCGGGCCGCAACCGCTCGCGCGCCTCGGCGAGGCTGTCGTCGAACCGGGCGCGCGCCGCGAGCGCCGCCGCCCGCGCGCGGGCAAGCTCGTCCTGGCTCATGGCATCGGATCGGCGTCGCGCAGCGCCGCCTTCTCCTCCGGCGAATCCTCCGTCAGCCCCTTGACCTCGCGCCAGCCGCGCCGGACGAGCCAGTAGCCGACCGCCGCGAGCGGGACGCCGACGATGAGGCCGGCAAGCAGCGGCCCGACCGCCAGCGACAGACGCACCAGCGCGGTAATCACCAGCGCCGTCATCGCCGCGAACAGGCAGAACCAGCCGATCGCGAGGGCCACGAGCGCCTTGCGCGCCCGCTCGGCGCGGTGGGCGGCGATCGCCTTCAAAAGCGCGATCTCCGCCTCGGCATAGGCGCGCGCGTCCTCGATCAGACGGCGCACCGTCTCGGCGATCGATTCCTCGCGCGGTTCCGGCCCCCCGTCGGTCAACGGCTCAGTCCCCGTCGCCGTCCGTCGCGTTGCCCGCCGTGCCGTCGGCGTTGCGGAGCAGGCGGACCAGCGCGAAGCCGACCACCGCCGCGGCGGCGATCGCCACCGCCGGGCTCTTGCGGACGATCTCGCGACCGTCCGCGACGATCTCGTCGACGCTCTTCTCGCGGACCTTGCCGGAGAATTTCGACACCGCCTCGGCGGCGCGATGGGCATAGTCGCCATATTCCTCGCCGAGCCGCTGCTCGATCGAGCGGGCGGCATCCTCGATCACGGCGCTGATGTCGTCGAGCAGGTTGCTCGCCTTGCCCTTGCGCTCCTCGGCATAGGTCCTGAGCCTGCCGCCGGCCTGGTCCTTGAGGGTCGCGACCTGCTCGCGGACCTGGCCGACGAGCCGATCGGTCGTCTGGCGCGCCGTCGCCTTGAGATCGCCCGCCGGGCGATCGGCGACGACGGCGCCGGTGGTTTCGGGAAGGTCGGAATCTGGCCGGGGCATATGCGTCTCCACGGGTTCGAATAAAATTGGACCGTCCGCCAAACAACATCTCCGCGCGGCTTGCGTTCCGGTGAACGGCGTCCCGGAGTTGCGCGCCGCGCGCCGGCCCGATAACGGCCCTTCACCCGATATACGTATCCCCATCCCATTCGATAAGAGGCCGAGGACCATGACCGCGATCATCGAGCTGCACGCCCGCCAGATCCTTGACAGCCGGGGCAACCCGACCGTGGAGGTCGAGGCGCTGCTGGAGGACGGCAGCTTCGGCCGCGCGGCCGTGCCCTCCGGCGCGTCGACGGGCACGCGCGAGGCGGTCGAGAAGCGCGACGGCGACAAGAGCCGCTGGGGCGGCAAGGGCGTCACCCAGGCGGTCGCAGCGGTGAACGGCGAGATCGCCGAGCGGCTCCGCGGCATGGACGCGGAGGACCAGGCGGAAATCGACGCGGCGATGATCGCGCTCGACGGCACCGAGAACAAGGGCCGGCTCGGCGCCAACGCGATCCTGGGCGCCAGCCTCGCCATCGCCAAGGCCGCGGCGGACGCGCGCGGGATGCCGCTCTATCGCTATGTCGGCGGCGTTTCGGCGCACGTCCTGCCGGTGCCGATGATGAACATCCTGAACGGCGGCGCCCACGCCGACAACCCGATCGACTTCCAGGAATTCATGGTGATGCCGGTCGGCGCGCCGACCTTCGCCGAGGCGCTGCGCTGCGGCGCGGAGATCTTCCACACGCTCAAGAAGAAGCTGCACGACGCCGGGCTCGCGACCTCGGTGGGCGACGAGGGCGGCTTCGCGCCCAATCTCGCCTCGGCGCGCGACGCGCTCGACTTCATCGTCCAGGCGATCGGCGAAGCAGGCTACAAGGCGGGTGACGACGTGCTGCTGGCGCTCGATTGCGCCGCGAGCGAGTTCCGCAAGGATGGCGCCTACCGGCTGGAAGGGGAGGGGCGGACCCTGTCCTCCGAGGAAATGGCCGGCTATCTCGCCGAGCTGGTCGAGGCCTATCCGATCGCCTCGATCGAGGACGGCATGGCGGAGGACGACTGGGACGGCTGGGCGCTGCTGACCGAGCGGCTCGGCGGCAAGGTCCAGCTCGTCGGCGACGACGTCTTCGTCACCAATCCCGCGATCCTGCGCCGAGGCATCGACGCCGGCGTCGCCAATTCGATCCTGATCAAGGTCAACCAGATCGGCACGCTCAGCGAGACGCTGGCGGCGGTCGATATGGCGCATCGCGCCGGCTATACCGCCGTGATGTCGCACCGCTCCGGGGAAACGGAGGATGCGACCATCGCCGATCTCGCCGTCGCCACCAATTGCGGGCAGATCAAGACCGGCAGCCTCGCGCGCTCCGACCGGCTCGCCAAGTACAACCAGTTGCTGCGGATCGAGGAGGAGCTGGGCGAGGCGGCGACCTATGCCGGGAGGGCAGCGCTGCGCGGCGGATCGCGGTCCTGACGGCGGCGATTCGACTCGCTTCACGCTCGATCCGCCGCATTTTCGGCGACCTTGCGTCAATCCGCTTGATTCGGCGGGGTTTTGCTGATTCTGTGACGGCACGATGACGATTGGACGCAGCTCCATTACCCAGATGCTTCGCCGGGCCTTCCTGCCCGCGGTCGGGCTGCTCATCATCGGCAACTTCGTCGGCTACGCGGTGGTCGGCGAGAACGGCGTGCTCGCCTGGGGCGGCTATCGTCATGCCAAGGCCGAAAAGCAGGTCGAACTGGCGCGGCTTCAGGCGGAGCAGGCCCGGCTCGCCCATCGCGCGCGGCTGCTCGATCCGAGGCGCACCGATCCGGACCTCGCGGAGGAGATGGTGCGCCGCGAGCTTGGCCTGGTGCGGCCCGACGAGGTGATCCTCGAGCTTCCGGCCGATCCGCCCGCCGCGCGCCCCGCCGTCGATCCCGCCCGCTAGCCCGCAGCGCCCGGCCCCCGTTGCGCCGGGCGGCGTTTGTGGCCATATGGCCGCAGTCCCGAAGCTGGAGGAAAGAACGACGTGGCCAGGGCTGCATCGCCGCGAAAATCTGCTCCCAAGCGCACGGCAGCGAAGAGCGCGGCGCCGCCGCCCGTGCCGAACCGGGAGCGTCCTCCCGAGCCGCAGCGCTACAAGGCCAGCAAGGAAGAGCTGCTCGGATTCTACCGCCAGATGCTGCTCATCCGCCGCTTCGAGGAGCGCGCCGGGCAGCTTTACGGCCTCGGCCTGATCGGCGGCTTCTGCCACCTCTATATCGGCCAGGAGGCGGTCGCGGTCGGGCTGCAGTCGGCGCTCGACAACGACAAGGACAGCGTGATCACCGGCTATCGCGATCACGGCCACATGCTCGCCTACGGGATCGACCCGAAGGTCATCATGGCGGAGCTGACCGGGCGGGCCGCCGGCATTTCCAAGGGCAAGGGCGGCTCGATGCACATGTTCAGCGTCGAGCACCGCTTCTACGGCGGCCATGGCATTGTCGGCGCGCAGGTGCCGCTCGGCACCGGGCTCGCCTTCAAGCACAAATATTCGAACGACGGCGGCATCTGCCTCGCCTATTTCGGCGACGGCGCGGCCAACCAGGGCCAGGTGTACGAGAGCTTCAACATGGCCGAGCTGTGGAAGCTGCCGATCGTCTACGTGATCGAGAACAACCAGTACGCGATGGGGACCAGCGTCAACCGCTCCTCGGCGGAGGACCAGCTCTATCGGCGCGGCGAATCCTTCCGCATCCCGGGCCTGCAGGTGGACGGGATGGACGTGCTCGCCGTGCGGGGCGCTGCGGAGGCCGCGTTCAAGTGGGTGCGTGACGGCAAGGGGCCGATCCTGCTCGAGCTCAAGACCTATCGCTATCGCGGCCACTCGATGTCCGATCCCGCGAAGTATCGCTCGCGCGAAGAGGTGCAGGCCGTGCGCGAGAAATCCGACCCGATCGACCAGGCGGCGCGCGAGCTCGAGAAGCTGGGGGTCAAGGAAGACGAATTGAAGGCGATCGACGCCGAGATCCGCCAGATCGTCGTCGAGGCCGCCGACTTCGCCGAGCAGTCGCCCGAGCCTGATCCCTCCGAACTCTACACCGACGTCCTGGTAGGCAGCTACTGATGCCCATCGAACTGAAAATGCCGGCCCTTTCCCCCACGATGGAGGAGGGCACGCTTGCCAAGTGGCTGGTGAAGGAGGGCGACAAGGTGTCGTCCGGCGACGTGCTGGCCGAGATCGAGACCGACAAGGCGACGATGGAGTTCGAGGCGGTCGACGAGGGCGTGATCGCGAAGATTTTGGTGCCGGAGGGCACGGACGAGGTGAAGGTGGGCGCGCCGATCGCGATTCTGGCGCAGGAGGGCGAGGACGTCGCCGCCGCCGCGCCGGCCCCGGCTCCTGCCGCGCCGGAGGCCGCGCCGCAGCCGAGCGCACCCGAATCCGCCAGCCCGGCGCCACGTCAGATGGAAACGGCCGCGCGCGATCTCGTCGCCGCGGTCGCCGACACGGTCGACGAGCCGGAGGTGCCGGAGGGCACCGAGATGGTGCGCATGACCGTGCGCGAGGCGCTGCGCGACGCGATGGCCGAGGAGATGCGCGCCGACGACCGCGTCTTCGTGATGGGCGAGGAGGTCGCCGAATATCAGGGCGCCTACAAGGTCACGCAGGGCCTGCTCGACGAGTTCGGCCCCCGCCGCGTGATCGACACGCCGATCACCGAATATGGCTTCGCCGGGCTCGGCACCGGCGCCTCGATGGGGGGCCTGAGGCCGATCATCGAGTTCATGACCTTCAACTTCGCGATGCAGGCGATCGACCACATCGTCAATTCGGCCGCGAAGACCAATTACATGTCGGGCGGACAGATGCGCTGCCCGATCGTTTTCCGCGGGCCGAACGGCGCGGCCGCGCGCGTCGCCGCGCAGCACAGCCAGAACTATGCGTCCTGGTACGCGCACGTGCCGGGCCTGATCGTGATCTCGCCCTACAGCGCGGCCGACGCCAAGGGCCTGCTCAAGGCGGCGATCCGCTCGGAAGACCCGGTCGTTTTCCTGGAGAACGAGCTGCTCTACGGCCAGAGCTTCGACGTGCCGAAGCTCGACGACTATGTCCTGCCGATCGGCAAGGCGAAGGTTGTCCGCCCCGGCAGGGATGTCACCATCGTCAGCTATTCGATCGGCGTCGGCGTCTGCCTCGAGGCAGCCGAGAAGCTGGCCGCGGAGGGCATCGACGCCGAGGTGATCGACCTGCGCACGCTGCGCCCGCTCGATACCGCGACGGTGCTCGCCAGCCTCAGGAAGACCAACCGCATGGTCTGTGTCGAGGAAGGATGGCCGGTCTGCTCGATTTCCTCGGAGCTTGCCGCCGTGGCGATGGAGCAGGGGTTTGATGATCTCGACGCCCCGGTGCTCCGCGTCACCAACAAGGACGTGCCGCTGCCTTATGCGGCCAATCTCGAGAAGCTCGCGCTGATCAGCGTCGAGGACGTTGTCGGCGCGGCGAAGAAGGTCTGCTATCGCTGAGCTCGATCCGGACCGGCGGCTCGCGCTGCTCTATGTGCCGAAGCCGCGCCGCGCGGCGATCGAGGCGCTCTGGCGGCTCGACGCCACGCTGGGCGCGGTGCTCGCCACCGGCACCGATCCGTTGCTCTCGCGCATTCGCCTTGCCTGGTGGCGCGATGCGCTCGTCGCGCTCGACGGGGCGCCGCCGCCCGCCGAGCCCTTGTTGCAGGCGCTCGCCGCCCATGTCCTGCCCGCGCGGGTGAGCGGCGCGGAGCTCGCCGCGCTGGAGGAAGGCTGGGCCGCGATCCTGCCCGGGCAGGAGCTTAACGAAGAAACGGCGGCGCTCTACGCCGCGCGGCGCGGCGGGACGCTGTTCGCGCTGTCGGCGCGGCTGCTTGGTGGCGATCCGGCCCTGGCCGGGACGGGCGGGCGCGCCTGGGCGCTCGTGGACCTCGCCCGCCACAGCTCGCGCCGCGCCGAGGCCGACGCCGCGCTCAGGGCGGCGAGAGGCGCGACGATCGAAGGCCGCTGGCCGAAGGCGCTCCGCCCGCTTGGAATGCTCGTCATGCTCGCCCGCCGCGACGCGCGGCGCGGGCCGGATCGCCCCGAACGGTTCGGCGCCCCTTCGCGCATGTTACGGATGATCGCGCACAGGATTTCAGGTCGGTAACAGTCGCTCCGCCCAAGCGGTCGCCCCGCCCATAGACGAATTTCAATTTTTCGCTCGCCGATATTATCCCTCGATTCGGAGGGGAGGGAATATGCCGCGATTCCTTGCAGGCGTCGGCTCGACTTTGCTGCTCGTTCTTGCCGGTTTCTTTGCCTGGAAGAGTATTGCACAGCGGGAGACGCCCGAATTACCTGCGCCGCCGCCCGCCGCCCGCC
>Ga0180222_1000378_pt1 | contig 66561 bp, 62 predicted proteins | sample eDN5th37CKraftOP_FD_151336 | JGI IMG/M metagenome (GOLD analysis project Ga0180222, IMG submission 151336) | Enriched Organic Plus compost microbial communities from Emeryville, California, USA - eDNA 5th pass 37_C Kraft OP (version 2) (version 2) ... | reverse complement strand
GCGCACGGCAGCGCCCTGTTCACCCGCGGCGAGACCCAGGCGCTGGTCGTTGCCACGCTGGGCACCAAGCAGGACGAGCAGATCATCGACGCGCTCATGGGCGAGTACCGCGACCGCTTCATGCTCCACTACAACATGCCGCCCTTCGCCACGGGCGAAACCGGCCGCATCGGCGTGCCCAAGCGCCGCGAGATCGGCCACGGCCGCCTGGCCAAGCGCGCGCTGATCCCGCTGCTGCCCGACCCGCAAGATTTCCAGTACACCATCCGCATCGTGTCCGAAATCACCGAATCCAACGGCTCGTCGTCCATGGCGTCGGTCTGCGGCGGTTCGCTGGCCATGATGGACGCCGGCGTGCCGGTCAAGGACCACGTGGCCGGCGTGGCCATGGGCCTGATCCTCGAAGACGGAAAGTTCGCGGTGCTGACCGACATCCTGGGCGACGAGGACCACCTCGGCGACATGGACTTCAAGGTGGCCGGCACCGAGAAGGGCGTGACCGCGCTGCAGATGGACATCAAGATCCAGGGCATCACTAAGGAAATCATGCAGGTGGCGCTGGCCCAGGCCCGCGAAGGCCGCCTGCACATCCTGGGCAAGATGCGCGACGCCATCGAAGGCTCGCGCAACGAGCTGTCGGCCTTCGCGCCGCGCATGCTCAGCATGAAGATCAACCCCGAGAAGATCCGCGACGTCATCGGCAAGGGCGGCGCCACCATCCGCGCGCTGACCGAGGAAACCGGCACCCAGATCGACATCTCGGACGACGGCACCATCGTCATTTCCAGCGTCGACCTCGACCGCGCCCGCGAGGCCGAGCGCCGCATCCAGGATCTGACCGCCGACGTCGAAGTGGGCCAGGTCTACGACGGCTCGGTGCTGCGCCTGCTGGATTTCGGCGCCATCGTCCAGGTGCTGCCCGGCCGCGACGGCCTGCTGCACATCTCCGAGATCGCCAACTACCGCATCGCCAACATCAACGACGTGCTCAAGGTGGGCCAGCAGATCCGCGTCAAGGTCATCGAGGCCGACGACAAGGGCCGCCTGCGCCTGTCGGTCAAGGCCATCGGCGGCATCGAGCAGCAGGGCGGCCCGGCCTCGCCCGTCGAAGCCGCGGCGCAAGGCGAATCCCAGCCGCAGTAAGGAATCGTCAAGTCGTCGCCTGCCAACGGCACCTTCGGGTGCCGTTTTTTCTGGTACTGGGGTAAAGTCTGGCCCGGAGACGGCCGGTGTTCCGCCGGGCGTCGTCGACCACGAACGGCGGACACACATGGCATGAGGCGAGTCAGGGCAACAATGCGCGCGGCCGCGCTGGGCTGCGCGCTGGCGCTTGCCGGGTGCGCGGCGGGGCCGCCCCAGGCGGGCGCACGCGGGCCCCGCACCGAGGACATGTCCGCCGACCAGTTCGCCCAGACCGACTTCAACCGCACGGTCACCCTGGCCATGCGCGACAACCTGGCGAGCCTGGACGACCTGCTGGGCAAGCTGTACCGGCGCAATCCCCGGGAATGGCGCAAGGGCGGCGCGGCCAGCCTGGACGAGGCGGTGGCCGCCGTGCGCCGCGCCATCGATACCCGGCGGCCGCCGGCAGGGCTGGGCGGGCTGCACGACATCCAGATCCTGGCGGTGTCCATGGACCCGGCCTACGGGGGCGACCGCGTCGCCGCCTTCATCTACGGCCTGGCCGACACCATCATCGCCGCCCACGGCGACAAGACCCGCTTCTATGTTTCCGACATGCTCGACGGCCAGCGCGTCTTCAACGCGGCGCGCAACGTCGAGGCCGCAGCCTGGCTGCTGGCCACCCGCCGCGGCCCGGACGCTCGTGCACTGCTGCTGGCCAACGAAATGTCGGACGGAGCCGTCAACCTGAGCTTCGAACGCCAGTTCGGCGCCATCATCGGGCGGCTGGACCTGATCGCCAACCTGCTGGGCGAAAACAGCCGCCGGGTCGGCATCAACTACGCCCAGGGCCTGCTGTTCTTCACCTTCCTGCCGGTGCGCTGAACGCCCGCGGCGCGGGCTGCCCGCGATCGAACGCGCCGCGGCTTTTCAGGCCCCGGCGCCGCGACCCGAGCTGGCTCCTTCCACCAGGCGGCGCAGGCGGAACAGCCGTTCGCGTCCCAGCGTTTCGGCCAGCGGTTCGGGCCGGTGGCCCCACGACGCGGCATCGGCCGCGATGCCGGCCAGGGCCAGGCGCACGCCGGGCGGGTCGGATGCCCACAGCCGCGACAGGTAGCGATCGGGGTCCTGGACCGACACGGCCATGCGGCGCAGCTCGGAGCGGCTGAAGTCCTTCAGGTTCCAGGTCAGGATAAGGGCGCCGGCTCCGCCGTCCGCGTCGCGCGCCGCGCAGGCCGCACCGATTACGTGCCAGTCCTTGGGGTCGCTGTAGCGCAGTCCGGTCTCGTGGCCGGAACCGGGGGCCAGCATGGCCTGAGGGAAATCCCCTTGCATGCGCCGCCATTCTTCGTCCAGGACGCGCGGGTCGGTGCCCCATACGCGCGCCGCGTTGCGCCGCCACTCCGTGCCGATGCGTTCGCTCCAGCCCGGGCGCAGCCGGCCGGCCGCGGCCAGGCGCAGCAGCGTCCGCCGGAGCACGCCGGACATCAGCACGCAGGCATCCAGGACGACGCGGGGAGAACGATCGGGCATGGTGGGGAAGCGGTGCGGGAGCGCCCCGGCGAGGCGGCCCTCCGCGGGGCAGGCCGGGCGGGGCCGGTGTCCGAAGTCCGGGGCCTATCGGCTGCGGCGCAGTTTCGCGGCCTCGGACCGGTTCAGGCGGGCCGCCTCGTCTTCGGCGTAATCGCGTTCGCCTTCTTCGTACGGCCCCTCGTACATGCACTTGCTGCGGTTCCACCGGCACTCGTTGTCCGAGTCTCCGAACCCGAGCAGGGAGCACCCCGAGACAAGCGCGGCAAGGAACAGCACGACGCCGATACGACCCAGCGATGGCATGGGCATTCCTGTTCTCCCGACAAAAACATGCAAGCCGCCTTTATAGCAAACCCTTGCAATGGCAACATCTTGAAGGCGGTGGCGGTGGCGGTGGCGGTGGCGGGTGCGCCGCACTCCCTCCGGCCGCGATGCGGCGGTTCACAGCACAGCAATGGCCGGCCGTGTCCTGCCCCGGCGCCTTGCGCCGGAGCGGGCAGGGCACGGCGGCCGGATCAGCTCGCCCGGGTCGCGGCATGCCCGGCAGAGCGCCGCCGCAGTTCTTCCATGTACTCCATCAGTTCCGATTCCGCCGACATCGTGGCGCGATGGGCGGGTTCCGGCGGCAGCGTCCCGACGAGCATGGCCTCGGCGGCTTCGAGTGTGCGGCGGGCGCGCAGTTCCCCCACCGTGGGCGGTGCGGCATGGGTGTCGGGTCGAAAGCGATGCGGGCTGCTCATGGGCGCCTCCTGTCTGCGCCGGCCTCGTGAGCCGGCGGCCTTGTAGCGGATTGGATATCCAGGGTAGGCCGGCGCATGCCCGCTTACAAGTCAAGTTCCGTCAAGTCGGCCGAGGAGCGCGGCCAAGGGGAAAGCTGTCCGGGGATGCGGCACGGGCAAAGCGGCAACCGGCCCGCCCGCAGGGCGCGGGCGAGAAAAAGCCGCCCGGGGCGGGCGGCCTGGACGGCCTTCCGGCCGGGATGCGGCGCGGCTTTACAGCCCGGTATCGCGCGTGATCTTGGTGCCGTCGATCGACACGCCCGCCATCAGCCCGGCGTTGTTCAGCACGAAGCCGACCACGGGCTGCTGGGCCGTATTGGTGTCGATGCTGCCGTTCGCGCCGATCTTGGCGATCGCCACGGTGGCGTCGGCCCCTACGGTCCACCCCTGGCTGTTCTTGAATTTCTCCAACGCCTCGTCGGTCATGAACAGCAGCACGGTGGCACGGGACTGCGCGCCGGCCTGGAAGCCCACCGACCCCGAGGCGGTCGTGTAGTACGCCACGGGCTGGCCGCCCTCACGTAGCACGCCCTTGCCGTACTCGCCGCCCACGATGAAGCTGGCGCCGACCACGGAAGGGAAGACCAGCACGCCCTTGGCACGCGCCACCAGGTCGCGCGACTGCGGCGACGCCGAATACAGCTTGGACAGGGTGGCGTCCGCGCCGGCGTTGATCTCGCTGCGCTGCTCGGACGCGCTGGCCGCGTCGTGCTGCGAGTTCGTGGTGCACCCGGTGAACGCAAGCCCCGCCAATGCCACGGTCGCCGCGGCAATGCCGGTGCGCCGGAAAAACAAGGATGAAGACGACATTGCTGTTCTCCTTTGTTTGTTACTGGCCCGAATGACTTTACGCCGAACTTTTCCGGGGAGTGTGTGCGGATGTAGTAAAAAGCAAGCCAGCCGCAATGGGCTGGCCGGGTAAGCGGGCGGAAGCGATACGCCGAGGCCGGCCGACAGGCGGCCCGGATACCTTTGCTATCGCTTGTCTTCTGCCGGGGACAGCCGCTGGCTTATCTGCGCATAGAGGCGGCTCACGTAGGTGGCATCGAGCCGGCTTTGATCTCCTGCGGTCTTCCCGGTTTCGGGTTGGCGCTGAAGCGCGCCCGAGGCAAGAGCCGCCTTTGCGAGTTCCAGGGCAACATCCTGGGGCGGGGCGCTCTTCGAAGACATGCGTATCGGCATCAATGCTCTCCTGTGTGTCAAATGCCGGCGCACTGTATCACGCAGGGTGTGATGCTTTGGTTAAAACGAGGTGTGCATTTGTGGGCTCTTGTGTCCGGGCGTATGGCACGCCTGGTGCGCCCAGCCGGAATCGAACCGGCACGACCGAAGTCGAGAGATTTTAAGTCTCTTGCGTCTACCAATTTCGCCATGGGCGCGCCGGCGCCATTGTCGCACGGTTCCCGGGCGGGGCCTGGAGGCTTATCGGGCGTCGTTGAACACGGTTTCCATGGCCTGCGCGGCCTGCTGCAGCCTGGGCAGGGCGCGCAGCAGATCGTCCAGCGAAGCGCGCGCGGTGGGGGCGTGGCAGGCGATGGCGGCCACCATGGCGCCGTGCGTGTCGCGCACCGGCACCGACACCGCCGTCATGCCGCGCACGAACTCTTCGTTGTCGATGCCGATGCCGCGCGCGGCCAGGCGGTCCAGCTCGCTGTGCAGCAACGTGGGATCGGTCAGCGTGCGCGGCGTGCAGCGTGTGAGCGGGATGCGGGCCAGGACGCGGTCGCGCTCGGCATGGCTCATGGAGGCCAGGAACAGCTTGCCGCTGGCCGTACAGTGCAGGGGCACGCGGTTGCCGGTTTCGAAATGCAGCCGCAGGGGCTCGTCGGTTTCCACCCGCGCCACGTAGACGACCTGATCGCCGTCGAGCGCAGTCAGGTTACAGGCCTCTCCCAGGGCGGCCACCAGATGGGACAGCACGGCGATGCAGGAACGCGTGAAGGTCGGCGTGCGCAGCAGTGCCAGGGCGAGCGTGGCGGCGGCCGGCCCCGGCACGAAGCCGCGTTCGGCGGGCGCGTGGGTCACGTAGCCGGCACGCTCCAGCGCCCCCAGCAGGCGCATCAGCGTCGTCTTGGGCATGTGCAGGCGCTGGGCCAGTTGGGACAGCGTCTGCGGGTGCTGCGCCCGGCCCAGTTGTTCCAGCACCTGGACGGCCCTCAGGCTGCGGGTGTCGTCGGCCGCCTGGGCCGGGACCGGCCGGCCGGCGCCGGGGGCCGGCGCGCGCACCGCCCGGCGTCCGGCCGGGCTCGGGGAGGGCGCCTCACTGGCGGCGTCGGAAAGGGTCTCGGAATTCTGGAATGAAAACTGCATATTCCGTTTCATTTTTGTATTTGTTGCCATTTTGTTCTTTGTCTCTTCCCTGGGCAGTCTCTAGAATCCGGAACGAACAGTTTCAGTATAAGTCCATGCAGCGACCCAGGCTACCCACAATGCCGGGCGCGACAAGGAGACAACCGCAATGTCCCAGGAAGTGGATTACATCGTGGTCGGGGCCGGCTCCGCCGGTTGCGTCCTGGCCGGCCGCCTCAGCGAAGATTCCCGCAGCACCGTCTGCCTGCTGGAGGCCGGCCCCCCGGACCGGTACCCCTGGATCCATGTCCCCATCGGGTATGGCAAGACCATGTTCCACAAGACCCTCAACTGGGGGTTCTATACCGATCCCGATCCCAACATGCTGAACCGCCGGATCTACTGGCCGCGCGGGCGCACGCTGGGCGGCAGCAGTTCCATCAACGGCCTGATCTATATCCGCGGCCAGCGCCAGGACTACGACGCCTGGGTGCAGCAGGGCAACCCCGGCTGGAGCTGGGACGAATGCCTGCCGTATTTCCGGCGCATGGAAACCAACGACCTCGGCCCGGGACCGACCCGCGGCACGGAGGGGCCGCTGAACGCCACGTCCATCGGTACCCCGCACCCGCTGGTCGAAGCCCTGATCGCCGCCGGCGAGCGGCTTGGCGTGCCGCGGCGCGAAGATTTCAACACCGGCGACCAGGAAGGCGTCGGCTACTACCAGCTGACCACCCGCAAGGGCTGGCGCTGCTCGGCGGCGGTAGCCTACCTGCGCCCGGCCGCCGGCCGTGCCAACCTGCGGATCGAAACCGACGCCCATGCCGCGGCCGTCCTGTTCGAGGGCCGCCGCGCGGTCGGCGTGCGCTATCGCAAGAATGGGCAGATGCATACCCTGAAGGCGCGCCGCGAAGTCATCCTCAGCGCCGGCGCCCTGCAATCGCCCCAGTTGCTGCAGCTGTCGGGTGTGGGGCCGGGGGCGCTGCTCCAGGAAATGGGTGTCCCGGTGGTGCACGACCTGCCGGGCGTGGGCGAGAACCTGCAGGACCACCTGCAGCTGCGCCTGATCTACAAGGTGTCCAAGCCCATCACCACCAACGACCAGCTGCATTCGCTGACCGGCAAGATCGGCATGGGCCTGCAGTGGCTCCTGCGGCGCAGCGGCCCGCTGGCGGTGGGCATCAACCAGGGCGCCATGTTCTGCCGGGTGCTGCCCGAAAGCGCCACGCCGGACACCCAGTTCCACTTCGCCACGCTGTCGGCCGACATGGCCGGCGGCGACGTGCACGATTTCTCCGGGTGCACGTATTCGGTCTGCCAGCTGCGGCCCGAATCGCGGGGCCATGTCCGGATCCGCTCCACCGATCCGTTCGAGGCGCCTTCCATGCAGCCGAACTACCTGTCGGCCGAGCTGGACCGCCGCAACGCCATTGCCTCGGTCCGGTTCGCGCGCCGCGTGGCCGCCACCGATCCCATGCGCTCGCTCATGCAGGCCGAGTTCCGCCCGGGCGACGAGGTCCAGACCGACGACGAGATCCTGCATTTCTGCCGCGAGTACGGCGCGACGATCTTCCATCCCACCGGCACGGCCAAGATGGGGCCGGCCGGCGATCCCGCGGCCGTGGTCGATTCCCGCCTGCGGGTGCACGGCATGAGCGGGCTGCGCGTGGTCGACTGTTCGGTCATGCCCACCCTGGTTTCGGGCAATACCAACGTGCCCATCATCATGGTGGCGGAACGGGCGGCGGAGTTCATCCGCCAGGACGCGGAAAAGTAAACAGGCTGAGCGGCCGGCGCGGGGCTGGCCGCAGGGACGGAACCACGCCGTCCGCATGTATCTAGGCAGTCATACGCCGGCGCCGCCGCGCAACATGGAGATCCCATGGCGGAGGGGCCGTTTCAGGGCTCAGGAGACATATATGTCAAATCAAAGCGAAAAATCCATTACCCGGGTTGCCGTGGCATCCGTCATCGGCGCCACCATCGAGTGGTACGACTTCTTTCTGTACGGCGTGATCGCCGGACTGGTCTTCAACAAGCTGTACTTCCCTTCGCACGACCCGCTGGTCTCCACCATGCTGGCCTATGCGACCTTCGCCGTCGGCTTCGTGACGCGGCCCCTGGGTGGCCTGATCTTCGGCCACTTCGGCGATAAGATCGGCCGCAAGAGCATGCTGGTCATGACCTTGATGATCATGGGCGTGTCCACTTTCTTCATCGGCCTGGTGCCCACGTACGAGACCATCGGCGTCTGGGCGCCCATCCTGCTGCTGTTGCTGCGGGTGTTCCAGGGCATCGGCCTGGGCGGGGAGTGGGGCGGCGCGGTGCTCATGGCCTATGAGTACGCGCCCGACGACAAGAAGGGTTTCTACGCGTCGCTGCCGCAGATCGGGCTGGCCATCGGCCTGTGCCTGGCTTCCGGCGTGGTGGCGCTGCTCTCGCTCACGCTCACGGACGACCAGTTCCTGAACTGGGGCTGGCGCGTGGCCTTCCTGGTTTCGGCCCTGCTGGTCTTCATCGGCATGTACATCCGCCTGCGGATCAAGGAAACGCCGGAATTCGAAAAGATCAAGCAGCGCAACGCCGAGACCAAGATCCCGTTCTTCGACATGCTCAAGCGCTTCCCCGGCAACATCGTCAAGGGCATGGGCGCGCGCTATATCGACGGCGTATTCTTCAACATTTTCGGCGTGTTTTCCATCAACTACCTGACCCAGACGGTGCAGATTTCCCGCACCCAGGCATTGGGCGGGGTGATGGCGGCCGCCGTGGTCATGTGCTTCGCGATCCCGTATTTCGGCGCGCTGTCCGACCGGGCCGGCCGCACCCGCGTGTACTTCTGGGGCTCGCTGATCACCGCCTTCTCGTCCATACCCGCGTTCTGGGTCATGACGACCGTGGGCGCCCAGAGCCCCGCGCTGCTGTGGCTGTCCATCATCATTCCCTTCGGCATCTTCTACGCCGCGGTCTACGCGCCGGAAGCCGCGCTGTTCTGCGAACTGTTCGACACCAAGGTCCGCTACACGGGTATTTCCTTCGTCTACCAGTTCTCTGGCATCTTCGCCTCGGGCATCACGCCCATCATCGCCACCGCGCTGCTGCGCACCGGCGACGGCAAGCCCTGGCTGATCTGCGCCTACGTGATCTTCTCCGGTATCGTCTCGGCGATCTGCGCGGCGCTCATCGGCCGCAGCCCGGGCGCGCATCGCCCGGCGGGGGCGCTGAGCACGGCGCGGCGCTGATCCCGCGCACTGCGCCCTGCGGGTTCGCGGGGCGCGCGCAATACGATGTTGTTTTTTACGGCCGGGCCATGCGCCCGGCCGTTGCCTTGGGTGGCTGTCAGGGTCAGCGAATGGCGGATGGGGTGGGATTCGAACCCACGAACCCTTGCGGGTTGCTGGTTTTCAAGACCAGTGCCTTCAACCACTCGGCCACCCATCCTGCGTCGGCCACGGCGGGCAGCCGCGCGGCGCCATCGTGCGTCGCGGCGCCGGTTGCCGCGGCGGCGCGCCGGGCCGGTATCCCGGCCCGGGCATTTTCCGCCGCAGCGAGAGTGTAGCCCAGCGGTGTCGCCCAACGCGAGATCGGGGCGGGCGGGTTCTTCATGGCGGGTCCTTCATAATAGGCAGGTATTCCGTCTTTCGGAGGAGTCCCGTATGAAAGCCGTAGAAATCTCCCGTCCCGGCGGTCCCGATGTCCTGGTGGCCGTCGATCGCCCTCGTCCCGAACCGGGCCCCGGCGACGTGCTGATCAAGGTGGCCGCCGCCGGTGTCAACCGGCCGGATGTGCTCCAGCGCAAGGGCGTCTACCCGCCGCCGCCCGGCGCGTCCGATCTCCCGGGCCTGGAAGTCGCCGGCGAAATCGTCGGCGGCGACCCCGGCGATACCGGCCTGCAGCCGGGCGATGCGGTATGCGCGCTGGTCACCGGCGGCGGTTATGCGGAATACTGCGTGGCCCCAGCCGCGCAGTGCCTGCCCGTGCCCGCCGGCCTGTCCATGGCCGAGGCCGCGGGCCTGCCGGAAACCTACTACACCGTCTGGAGCAACGTCTTCGACCGCGGGCGGCTGGCCGAAGGAGAAACCCTGCTGGTCCACGGCGGGGCCAGCGGCATCGGCACCACCGCCATCCAGCTCGCCCGGGCGCTGGGCCATGCGGTCTACGCCACGGCCGGCAGCGACGAGCGGGCGCGCGCGGCCGAGTCGCTGGGCGCGACGCGCGGCATCAATTACCGCAGCGAGGATTTCGTCCAGGCAGTCAAGGACGCCACGGACGGGCGCGGGGTGGACGTCATCCTGGATATGGTGGCCGGCAGCTATGTCGCGCGCAACCTGCAATGCCTGGCCGACGACGGGCGCGCGGTCATCATCGCGGTGCTGGGCGGGGTCAAGGGAGAAGTCGATGCCGGCCAGATCCTGCGCCGGCGCCTGACGCTCACCGGTTCGACGCTGCGGCCGCGTCCGGTCGCTTTCAAGGGGGCGATTACCCGCTCCCTGCGCGCACGCGTCTGGCCCCTGCTGGAAAGCCGGACCATCCGCCCGGTGGTCCATGCCACCTTCCCGCTGGCGCAGGCCGCGCAGGCCCATGCCCTGATGGAATCCGGGGAGCATATCGGCAAGATCGTGCTGACCGTCCCGGCGTGAAGCGCCGGGAGCTTGTTTCGTAGAGCGGGCAGGGCGGGCCGGCAGCCGATGCCGTGGCGCGGGCGGCGTCCGCCCCGAAGCCATGCGCGGAGTTGACGCGCCGGGAGCGGCCGCGCGGCTATCGTCGCCCCACGGCACGGCGGGGGGAGTGCGCCCGCGCCGGCCCGGCCAAGGCGCAGGCGGGACGGCCCGCAACAGGATACAATTGCGGGTTTCTTCCGCAGTCGGTTTCTTCGATCGCCTTCCATGAACGCTGCTTCTTCTCGCTCCCGCCTGGTCCTGGGCAACTGGAAAATGCACGGCAACCTGGCCGCCAACGCCCAGTTGCTCGCTGCCTTGCGCGACGGCGCGGCCGGCGCCGCCCGGCGCATCGGCGTATGCGTGCCCTTTCCCTACCTGGCGCAGGCCGCCTCCGAACTGCAAGGCTCGGCCGTCGCCTGGGGCGCCCAGGACGTCAGCATGCACGAGCAGGGTGCCTACACCGGCGAGGTCGCAGCCGGCATGCTCAGGGATTTCGGCTGCACCTGGGCGCTGTGCGGGCATTCCGAAAGGCGCACCCTGCACGGTGAAACCGACCGGCAGGTGGCCGACAAGGCGCGCGCCGCCCTGGCGGCGGGCCTGACGCCCGTGGTGTGCATAGGCGAATCGCTCGCCGAGCGCGATGCCGGCCAGGCCCTGGACGTGATCCGGCGCCAGCTCGAGCCGGTCCTGGCGCTGGGCCGGGACGCCGTGGCGCGCATGGTCCTGGCCTACGAACCCGTCTGGGCCATTGGCACCGGCCGCACCGCCACCCCCGAACAGGCGCAGGAAGTCCACGCCGCCATCCGCCAGGCCCTGGCCGGCCTGGGCGCGGCGGACGTGCCCGTGCTCTACGGCGGCAGCGTCAAGGCGGCCAATGCCGCCAGCCTATTCGCCATGCCCGACATCGACGGCGCGCTGGTCGGCGGCGCTTCCCTGGTGGCCGAAGAGTTCCTGCGCATCGCCGCCGCCTGAGTTTCCGGAGTCCCGAATGTCTTTGATGCTTACCGTCCTGCTGGTCATCCAGGTCATATCCTCGCTGGCCATCATCATCCTGGTGCTGCTGCAGCAGGGCAAGGGGGCCGACATGGGCTCCGCCTTCGGCAGCGGCTCGGCCGGCTCGCTGTTCGGCGCCACCGGCGCGGCCAACTTCCTGTCGCGCACCACCAAGTGGGCCGCCGTGGTCTTCTTCGTCGCCACCGCCGCGCTGGCCTACCTGGGCCACGGCCGTTCCGGCGCGGGCGCCGATACCGGCATCATGCAGAACTACGACTCGCAGGACCGCTCGGTGCCCCAGGCGCCGGGCGCTGCGCCCGCGGCTCCCGCACAGGGCGGCGATGCGTCGGTGCCTTCGGTCCCGGCCCCGCAGCAGGAGGCGCCAGCCCAGGATACGCCCGTCGTCCCGGCCCAGCCGGACGCCTCGGTGCCCCAGGCGCCCGCGCCTTCCGACGCAGAGCCGGCCGCCGGGCAGGGCGAACAGCCGCCGGCGGGTTCCCAAAGCCAGTAAACGGGCGTATACCCGCCTTCGGACAAGGCCGGTATGCCTGGCCCGGAAGCCAGGCTGCATGCTATAATAATCAGCTTTTCGGCGGCGCCATGGGTTGTTGGCGGTCAGCCGGAAACGCGCCGACGTGGTGGAATTGGTAGACACGCTATCTTGAGGGGGTAGTGGCGAAAGCTGTGCGAGTTCGAGTCTCGCCGTCGGCACCAAGACGCAGTATCAGGCAGTACAGAAAGTCCTGGAGGCCCGCATGAACTTCGTTCTGCGGGCTTTGCTCATTCCAGGCCGCCTTGTGGGCCATTCCTGGCCCGCGCGGAAAGCTACTTTGGGGTCCACCTGGCTATATCGGCCGTGTCCGAAAGCCTGCTACAAGCGGGCGACGCCAAGGAACCCGCCGAGCGCTGCGCGAGCATGATCTGCATGGGCCGGCGGTGTTCGTGCCTGTCTTGCGCGGTCACTTGGCGACCGGATGCGCGAGAAAGGCAGCTATTTCCTCAAGTACCGCTTGCTTCCCCTGGACGTCAAACAGTAGCGGCCGCCCCGCGGTCCGGTGCAATAGGTGCTTGTGCTGCACGAGCAGTTTCCCGCCGGTGCCCGCAGGGCAGGAGTCACCGACTCCGACTTCGCTGCGCCCATGTATGCCGGGCACGAGCGTTTGCTGCTGCTGGCGGATCCATCTTTGCAGACGAACACATCGCCTTCGCAATGGGATATGCCCCCTTTGCCCCCGGAGCACGGGATGTTTGCCGCGCAGGTTGGCATTGTGGCGGCCAAGAGGATCAGAAAGACGCACGTTCGAATCATGGTCGATTATCGAGATGGCGCAAACTTCGGGGGTATCGTTCGTATCAGGCGGGATGGCAGCGCGAGGTTCGACAAGCGCAGCCACCGTCAGGCAACGCCATTGCACCCATGCGCCAGGAAGCCGCGCCGTTCGCCCAGGCGCCGGTAGTAGGCCTCGATACACGGCAGTTCCGGGCGGGCGAAAGGAGTTTCGAACCAGCGATTCACCGACAGCCCGACGGCAACGTCGGCCAGGCTGAAGGCCGTGCCCGCGACATAGGCCCCGGTTTGCGCCAGGCGCTGTTCCAGTACCGCCATGAAGCCTGTCCATTCGGCCAGCGAAGTCCGTATCTGGCCGGGGTCGGCGTGGTCGGCCGATTGGCGTGCCAGCCCCATGAAAGCGTATCGCCATGCGCGGTTCAGGTCGGAGGCCTGCCAGTCCAGCCACTGGTCGACCCGGGCGCGGGCCATGGGGGCGCGCGGGTACAGAGCTTCGCCGCCGTAGCGGTTGGCGAGATAGCGGATGATGCTGTGGGATTCCCACAGTACGAAGTCGCCGTCGAGCAAGACCGGCACCATGGCATTGGGGTTGAGCGACCGGAACTCGGGGCTGTCTGTGTCGCGCGACCCGCTGCCCCAGTCTTCCTGGTGGAAAGGCAGTTCGAGTTCGACGCAGGTCCACAAGACTTTGCGCACGTTGATGGAGGAGCGTTTTCCCAGGATCGTGAGCATGGCTGCGCGGGTTGCGTTGGTTCCGGGGGAGGAAGGGTATTCGCCGGCCCGGCATGCGGCGGGCATCCGGGGTTTTCGAGCCTGCATTATCGGCCGGCTTTTCCCTGGATGCAGGCAGGCCAGTTGCCTGGCCGCCGAATCCCATCAATAATTGATATTAATTCTCATTATTGGCGATTTTTCGGCGGATGGCCGACACCCTATCCCTACCCATGCCCGAACAGGCCGCATCTCCCAGTCTCGAAAGCCTTTATTGCGATCACCACGGATGGCTGCAGGCCTGGCTGCGGCGCCGCCTGGGCAATTCCTCGGATGCCGCGGATCTGGCGCACGACACCTTTCTGCGCGTGTTGGGCCGGGTCCAGCGCGAGCCGATCTGGGAGCCACGCGCCTATCTGGCCACCATTGCCCGCGGCCTGGTGGTCAGCCATTGGCGCCGCTGCGAGCTGGAGCGCGCCTGGTTCGAAACCCTGGCCGCGCAGCCTCAGGCGGTGGCGCCTTCGCCGGAAGACCGGGCCCTGGTCCTGGAAACCCTGGAGCAGATCGCACGGATGCTGGAAGGCCTGCCCGCACGCTGCCGGGAGATTTTCCTGCTGTCCCAGATGGAAGGCCTGACCTATCCCCGGATATCGGCGCAACTCGGCGTCAGCGTGAACGTGGTGCAAAAAGACATGACGCACGCCCCCGGACCCGTCCCGGCCACGCGGACGCGGCGGGCGATCCCTCGATTCCGGATCGGGCGGCCGAAGAGGCGATCGCCTGGTACGTGCGCCTGGCTTCCGGCATACAGACCGCGCAGGATCACGATGCGTTTCGGCGGTGGCACGATGCTCGTCCCGAGCACGCGCACGCCTGGCGGCAATTGCGCGACATGGGGGACCGGCTGCGCGACGGCGCCGAGCGCCTGACGCCGGCCCTGGCCCGCGGGACCCTGGCGCGGGCGGCGACGGCGGCCGGCCGGCGCCGGGCGCTCAAGACCTTTGCCTGGCTGGGGGCGGGAGGCACTGCCCTGTATTGGACCCAGGGCCGGGTTTCGTGGCGCGATCCGCTGGCCGGTGTCCTGGCCGACGTACGCACGGCGACGGGCGAGCAGCGCAGGGTGGTGCTGGAAGACGGCACGAGCGTGCTGCTGAACACTGCCAGCGCGATCGACGTGCGCTTCGACGCACGAGAGCGACGGATCCTGCTGCGCGCAGGCGAGATCATGCTGACCAGCGGTACCGATCCGGTGGGCCGGCCGCTGGTCGTGGCGACCGATGAAGGCACGCTGACCCCGGTGGGAACCCGGTTCGCCGTCCGGCACGACGCCATTGCTGGAGCGATCCCCTGTACCCGGGTGGCGGTGGCCGAAGGTGCCGTCGAAGTCCGGCTGTCCGGCCGGCAGCCGGAGCTCCCCGTTCTGGTCCGGGCAGGCGAGCAATTGCGTTTTACGCGGCATGCGGCCGATTCCCCCGTGTTGCTGGACGAAGCCGGCCAGTCCTGGGCGGACGGCACTTTCATGGCGGCAGGCATGCGGCTGGACGATTTCCTGGCGGATCTCGCCCGTTATCGTCCCGGGATGCTGCGCTGTGCGCCCGAGGTGGCCGCCTTGCGCATTACCGGCGTCTGGCCTTTGCGCGGCGAAGACGCCATCGATCGCATCCTCGATTCGCTGGAGCGGCGCCTGCCCGTCAAGGTGCAGCGGTTCACCCGGTACTGGACCCGGGTGGCGGCACGCTGATCCGCCGCCCAATCCCGGGCGCGGGGGATTCATTTCGTTTCAAATTTCCTGGCAGTTTTCCGATGCTCGAGCGGCCTCCAAGGCAAGCCCGGCCGCGTATCCCGGTGGATCCGCGGCGTCCGCATTCAACCTTGATACGCATCGGCATAGGAATCTGCATCATGGCTGTCTTTCCCCGTACTCCCTCGCTTCGCCGGCACACGGCCCGGCGTCGGACGTCCGATCTCCGGCCCGGTACGGCCGGGACATGCCGGGCGCCGGCCGCGCTGGTCCATGCGCTGCTGTGGACAGCCGCGTGCGCGGCCTTGGCCGGCCCGGCCGCTTCCGTGCGGGCGCAGGCGACCGCCACGGCCCAGGTCCGGCACGTATTCAACGTTTCGGCCGGACCGCTGGACCAGGCCCTGGGCAGCCTCGGCCGCCAGGCCGGAGCCGCCATCTCCGTGGCCGGAGCCTTGACGGCGGGGTTGCGCAGCCCCGGCCTGGCGGGCAGCTATACGACGATGCAGGCGCTGGAGCGCGTGCTGGCGGGCACGGGCCTGGAAGCGATCCGGGAATCCAACGGCGAGTACACGCTGCGCAGGCAGGCGCCGCAAGGAGGCATCACGGCCTTGTCGGCGGTGACGGTGGTCGGCCGCGGCGATCTGCCGGACGTGTTGCCGGAAGCCTATGCGGGAGGGCAGACCGCGCGCGGCGGCCGCGCCGGCATGCTGGGCAACAAGGACGTCATGGAATTGCCGTTCAGCCTCACCAGCTACACGGAGAGCTTCCTGCGTAACCAGAACGCCACCACGATCGCCGATGCCCTGGCCTACGATCCGTCGGTGGCGGTCAGCCAGACCGGCGGCATGGTCGACTCCTATTCCATACGGGGTTTTCCGATCGCGGAAGGCAATGTCGGCGAAGTGGCGTTCAACGGCGTGTATGGCGTGGCCCCGAACTACCGGGCCTTCACCTCCTACGTCGAACGCGTCGAGGTCTTGAAAGGCGCGACCGGCCTGCTCTACGGGATTTCGCCCGACGGAGGCGTGGGCGGGGTCATCAACGTGGTGCCCAAGCGTGCCGAAGACCAGCCCATCACGCGCCTGACCGCCAGTTACGGGCAGCGCGCGGTGGCCGGAGCCCAGGTCGATGTCGGACGCCGCTTCGGCGAACGGCGGCAATGGGGCGTGCGCGTCAATGGGGGCCATGAGCGGGGCGATACGGCCGTGGATCACCAGCACCGCAAAATCTCGGTCGGCGCGCTCGGGCTGGATTACCGGGGCGACAGGCTCGCCGCCAGCCTGGATGTGGTTGCGCAGGACGAAGACTGGGACGCCCCCTCGCGCGTGTACTCCGTGAGCACGGGCGTGGGCGTCCCGGATGCGCCCGACGGCCGCCGCAATCCCGTCCAGACCTGGGGCTGGTCCAAGCTGGAAGACCGTTCCGTCCTGCTGGACCTGCAGTATCAGGTGAACGAGCGGTTGGCCCTGTTCGGCAATGCGGGCTACGGCGAATCCAAGGTCGATCGCCTGTTCGACCAGCAGATGGTGTTCTCCAACGAAGCAGGGGATTTCGCCGCCACGCCGCGCTACGGAATCTTCAAGGTCGAGCGCAATACGGCCTCGGCCGGCGCCAGGCTGCGCTTCGAGACCGGCCCGGTGCGGCACAACGCCACCATCCAGGCCACGGCGCTGGAGGTCACCAACTACCAGAACAGCGCCGACGGCACGTCGCTGGCCTCGAACCTGTACGACCCTGTGCGCTACCCCGAACAGCGCGTGGCCGAGCCCGACAGCCTGCCGCGCGTGGCGCGCTCCCGGCTCGGCAGTCTGGCGCTGTCGGACACGCTATCCCTGTTCGACGACCGCTTGCAGGTAATCGCCGGCGCCCGGTACCAGCACATCGACGCGGACAACTGGGACCGCATCAGCGGGGCGCTTACCGGCGAATACCGGCAGCATGCATGGACGCCTGCGGTGGGCGTGATCTTCCGGCCGACGCCGTCCACCATGGTGTATGGCAGCTATATCGAAGGCCTGTCTCGCGGCGACGTCGCGCCGCAGTCCGCCAGCAATGCCGGCGAGATGATGGCGCCGTACAAGTCCAGGCAATACGAACTGGGATTCAAGGCGGACTTCGACACCCTGCTGGCCACCGTCAGCCTGTTCCAGGTCACCAAGCCCAGCAGCTTCGTCAGCAACGGCGTCTTCGGCGTGAACGGCAGGCAGCGCAACCGCGGAGTGGAGCTGGGCCTGCAGGGCGAACCCGCCAGGGGCGTGCGGCTGCTCGGGGGAATCACCTGGCTGGATGCCGAACTGACCCGGACGTCGGACCCTGCCATACGGGGCAACCAGCCTGTCGGCGTGCCGCGCTGGCACGCCACGCTGGGCGCGGAATGGGATCTGCCGTGGCTGCCGGGCCTGACGCTCACATCCGGTGTCATCCATTCCGCCAAACAGTACGTCAGCCAGCAGAACGATGCGCATTTGCCGGCCTGGACCCGCGTCGATTTCGGTGCCCGATACGCTACCGCCATCCATGGCAGGGACGTGACTTTCCAGCTCAATTTGCAGAACGCCTTCAATAAGGCATATTGGTCCGGCGTGTCGCAATGGGGCGCCTTTGCGCTGGGCTCGCCGCGCACGCTGTCCCTGTCGGCGAACATCGCGTTCTGACGCGCGGCAGGGCTTTTCGCCAAAGCGCCACCGGACGGCATCACTGAGCAGCGCCGTGGCCCGGCGCCGGCAAGGCCGGTACCGGTTCGCGCGATTTCCGCATGTTCCACTTCGCCGTGCCAGTGGCCGGATGGACTGCGCGGTTGTGCGGCAATTTACTGCGACACATCCCGGCCGCTTGCCGCCGCGTATTTCGTCCAGGCGGCGGCCGGCACGCCGGCGGCCTGCGCTCGGCAGGCGTCCGCACCGAGCCGGTTCCTGCCATACTCACAGCTTTCCAGGACGCCGGGATGCCGCCGTGACACGCCTTGCCGATATCAAAGTTTCGCTGATCGCTTTCGCCGCCACCGCCGCGCTGGGGCTGCTGAGCATGGGCGCGCTCGGCGCGGCACTCTACTACGCGGTGTATCCCGTGTTCGGTCCGCGCTTCGGCGGCCTGGGCGACTGGGACGGCGACTGGGTCTGGCCGGCCACGATCGCTGCGGGCATGCTCTGGTCGCCGAGCTTCGTGGCGGCCGGGCTGTTCGGCCGCCGGCTGGCGCGTGCCGGAGCGGGCAGGCTGCTGCGCGGGGCCGCGTATGCAGGCGTGCTGTGGCTGGGGGCCGCCTGCGCGTGGGCAATCGCGCTGGCGGGCTCAGGCCGTTGACCTGCCGCCCGGCGCCGGTTCCTCCGGCGCCGGCGGCGGGAAACTTGCACGCGATACGGTTCGCGGTTTAACGAAGTTCAAATCTGGTTTGCTAAAAAACTCGATTTATCAAATCGAGGGTCGTTGCTAGTATTGATCGAGAAAGAAAAACGAGATCGATACTTGGAGGAAGACATGACGACCCGCGCGGATGGCAGTCCCGACGCCGTTGGTGCAGACGTTTTCAAGAGATCAACTGTCCCGGCCGGCGCCTGGCGTCGTCGATCACGTCCTGGACCGTCCGGTAGGGGGACCGCGTGGTGACGATCATGATCTGCGGCGCGTTGATCAGCATCGCCACCGGGGTGAAGTCCTTGTGCGGGTCGTAGCCGGCGGTCTGGACCAGCTGCGGGGCGATGGAAACGGGGCCGGTGGAACCCAGCAGCAGCGTGTAGCCGTCGGGCCGCGAGCGGGCCACGTATTGCGCGCCGATGGCGCCGCCTGCGCCGGGGCGGTTTTCCACGACCACCGGCTTGCCGCCCCACACGCGGGTGAGCGATTCGGCCACCGTGCGCGCGAGGATGTCGCCGGATTGGCCCGGGGCGAAGGCCACGACGATCTTGACCGGGCGCGATGGGTAGTCGCCGGCCGGTTGTTGCGCGCCGGCCGGCGCGATCGCGGCGGCGGCGGCGAAAGCGGCAAGGCAGCGCTTGAGCAGCGGTGTCTCCTGGTTCTTATTCGATGGCAGGCCGCGGCAGGGTTCCCGTGCCGGCCTTGCGACAGGTGGCATATAGTACATTGGTGGTTGTTATAGCAACAACCTTTATGGGCCTCACTTTTTATGGCGGACCCGGCCGAGCGGTTCTTGCCGGAAGGCGGCGGGCCGTTGCCGCCTTGCGTGGCCCGGAGGCGCCCTGTGGCCAGGCCTCCGCTGTCCGATGGGCGGAACGTGCCGATTACGCCGCGGTCTGCGTGTCGTGGGCTCGGGCAGGCTCGCTGACGGTGAGTCGGGGGCCGCGCCGGGCAGGCGGCGGTGCCGGCCGGCCTGCGCCGTGGGCCCGCCCGGGTTCGGAGGCGTTGGGCTGATCTCTCTGCCCGCCGGCCAGGACATGGCGCGAGACCGTCCGGGGGCTGACGCCGTAGTGCCGCGCCACGGCCTGGACGGTCTGGCCCGCCTGCAGCATGCTTTCGGCCTCGCGGCATTGTTCGCCGCTCAGGGCGGGCAGCCGGCCGATGCGCGAGCCGCGCAAGCGAGCCGCGGCCATGCCGGCGCGGGTGCGTTCGCTGATCAGCGAACGCTCGAATTCGGCGAGCGCTGCCATCATATGGAAGACCAGCCTGCCGCCGGACGATCCGGTATCGATGTATTCGCACATCGAGCGGAAGCACACCTGGCGTGCGCCCAGGTGTTCGAGCAACTGGACCAGGTGCACCAGGGAGCGGCCCAGGCGGTCCAGGCGCCATACCACCAGCCGGTCTCCCTTGCGCAGGGTCCGCAGGGCCTGTGTCAGGCCCGGTCGGGAATGGGCGCGGCCCGACACGCCGTGGTCGGTGTAGATCGGGTCGCAGCCTGCCGAGCGCAGCGCCTGGATCTGCAGGTCCAGATTCTGCTCTTCGGTGGAAACGCGCGCATAGCCGATCTTTCTGGGAGTCGATGTCATGGAGATTCTCGCAAGAGGGCGCGCTGCAGCGGACATCCGGACCGTGAGTCAGGCTCCAGGCTAGGTCGTTGCCGGGGAGGTCTCTTGCCGACGGTCGTTGACAAAAAGGGTCCTCTTGGGAGGGACCTGCACTGGGTCTTGCGGTCAAATGTCAGGCCCTTGCAGATCAGTGTTTGGCAGGGAGGGCATTACACATTTTTACATCCTGGGCAGTGTTGCAGAACGGACCCCTTCTGTCAGCACGCAATGTGCGTTTTTCATCCCCATGCCCGACCTTCACCGCCTGCGCCGCGAACCTGTCAGGCCTGTCCATGCCGGGGCGGATGCCTCCAGCCTGGCTCCCCGCAGCAGCTCCGTGACCTTGCCGATGCCCGTCCGGCTGTTGTGCCTGGCCGGCGGCGAGCGCAGCGCAGCCTTGTTGAAGCTCGCCGGCACGCTGGATGCCCGCCGCTATGCGGCAACGGTGGCGATGTATCCGGCGGCGCTTGCCGAATCCGCGATGGGAGCGCCGGCGGGCCTCCTGGTAATCGACTGCCTGGAGCATGCGGACTATGACGTCTGCCACCTGATTGCGCTCATGCGCTCGCATCGCGACATGGGCATCGCGGTGTGGGTGGACAACCATGAGCAGCGCTTGCGGGCCACGGCGGCAGGGGCGGACCTGGGCTTGCGTCCACCCATCGCGCCGGCGGTGTTCCGCGCTTGCCTGCAGGAACTGTCGGAACATTACGCGCGGGCCGGCCATCCTGCCGGGCAGGCTGCCGCCGACGGAATGCCGTCCAGGGCTGTCCGTACGTCCGGGACAAGAGCGGCGGGCACGGATGGACGGCGGCAGGCCGCGGCCGGCTTTCCGCAGGCGGGCCCGTCGGGCTGGATCGACCGCAAGCCGGTATGGCGGTTGAGCCCGAAGGACAGGACGCTGGAAGCGCCCAGCGGCATGAAGACCGCCCTGACCCCATGGGAAGGGCGTTTTCTTGCGGCGCTGTTCGCCCATCCGCGTCATCGGCTGGCCTATGAGGCCTTGAAGGAAGAGGGGCGGGCCGCGCCGCCCAGGACGCTGCCCACGTTGGTCAGCCGGCTGCGGCGCAAGTGCCGGGAATCCTGCATGGACCTGCCGCTGCAGGTGGAGCGCGGCGTCGGCTACGTTTTCCTGGAGGCGGGCAGCATCGAGCCGTCCGCCTCTGCCGCCGTGGCGCCTGCGGATGCGGCCAAGATCCGCCCCGCCCCGGGTCCGGCCGATACCCGGTTCCCGGAGCGGGCGCGGCGCCCGGTCCGCCCGCGATGAGCGTCTGGCGCCCGCCGCATCCGGATCAGGCCACGATACGCAGATGCCGCTTGGCGGCGGGCCGGCGGACGATATCCTGCTGCAGCAGGCTCAGTGGCACGCTGTCCAGTTCGCGCCGGCCCGCATAGGCATCGCTCAGGCTGTCGCACAGCAGCCGGGTGGCGGCGCCGGCGGCCTTGGCCGCTGCCGAGAGCTGCGCGGCCAGGTCCATGGCCTGCCGTTCCGCCAGGTCCCGCGACGGGCTGGCGTGGCGGCAATAATGCACCCGGGTGGCGCCGCCGCCGGCAAACCCGCCCTGGACGTCCACGTAGCCGCGGAACACGCCGTATTCCAGTTCCATCACCCGGGGGCGAAGGACCTGTACGCGGATCGCATGTTTGAACGCTCGCATGGGAATCACCCTGGAAAGAGACATGACGGGCCCAGTCTACCGGCCATATGCGACAAACGGGCATCCAAATGAAAACGGGATAGCGGGCTCCGTACAGGGAGAGTGAAGGATCTTGTAAGAACTCCGCTCCCAATTGACTAGGCTTTAGAATCTTTCCCGCTTCCCCGGCCTAGAATTGCCGCGCATTCAACCGGGTAAGGAGCTCCCCATGCTGATCAGGCGTTGCACTGCAGAATTCGTAGGTACTTTCTGGCTGGTTTTCGGAGGCTGCGGCAGCGCAGTCCTGGCGGCCGCTTTCCCGGAACTGGGCATCGGCTTCGCCGGCGTGGCGCTGGCCTTCGGCCTGACCGTGCTGACCATGGCCTATGCGGTGGGCCATATCTCGGGCGGGCATTTCAACCCCGCGGTTACGGTCGGCCTCGTGGCCGGCGGGCGGTTCCCGGTGCGGGACGTGGTGCCTTATGTGATCGCGCAGGTCCTGGGCGCGGTCGCCGCGGCCGCGGTACTGGCCTATATCGCGGGCGGACGCCCCGGGTTCGACCTGGTCGCCAGCGGCTTCGCGGCCAACGGCTACGGCGAGCATTCGCCCGGCCATTACGCGCTGGGCGCCGCGCTCGCGATGGAAGTGGTCATGACCGCCGCTTTCCTGTTCGTGATTCTGGGCGCGACCGACCGGCGTGCGCCGGCCGGCTTCGCGCCCATCCCGATCGGCCTGGCGCTGACCCTCATCCACCTGGTCAGCATCCCGGTCACCAATACCTCGGTGAATCCCGCGCGTTCCACCGGGCCGGCGCTGTTCGTGGGCGGATGGGCGCTGGACCAGCTGTGGCTGTTCTGGGTGGCGCCCATCGCCGGCGCCGTGCTGGGCGCGCTCGTCTACCGCATCGCGGGCGGCCGCGAAGAATAGGCCGGCCTGGCCGATCCGGCGGGCTTTCCGCCCGCCATGCAACTTGCGGCGGGCGGGGCGGTCGATAGGACTGTTATAAAGTTGCAAGGTGCCGCGCTTCGCGCGGCGCCTGCCTTTCCCGTCCACGCCTCGCGGCGGCGCGCGGCGGACCATCGGCCGTTGCGCGGCCCGGTCCGCCGGCGCGTCCCGACACGGAGCCCGGCCATGTTCAAGCTGTTCCAGACCGCCCTCGTTTCCCTCAGTCTCATCGTGCCCGCCGCGGCGGCGGCCCAGCATCAGCTGCCGCGCCAGTATCCGCTGCGCGACTTCTTCCGCAATCCCGAGCGCGGCTATTTCCGCCTGTCGGACGACGGCGCCACCCTGGGCTTCATGCAGCCCACGCGCATCGACGGCCGCCCGGCCCGCATGAATATCTACGTCCAGCCGCTGGACGGCAGCCGTCCCGTGGGCGAACCGCGCCGGCTGACGGCGGAAACCGAAAGGGATATCGCCGATTTCTTCTGGAAGGGTTCGGGCACGGTGCTCTTCCAGAAGGATTTCGGCGGCGACGAGAACTTCCACGTGGTCGCGGTGGACGCGGCCAGCGGCAAGGTCACCGATCTCACGCCTTTCCCGGGCGTGCGCGCCGGCATCGAGGACGACCTCGAAGACGATCCGGACCACGTGCTGATCGGCCATAACCGGCGGGATCCGCAGGTCTTCGACGTCTATCGCGTGAACGTGCACACCGGCCAGTCGGAACTGGTGGCGCAGAACCCCGGGGATATCGTCGGCTGGCAGACCGACCATCGCGGAAAGGTGCGGGCGGCGCTGTCCAGCGACGGCCTGGATACCACGCTGCTGTATCGCGACGACGAGTCGCAGCCGTGGCGCAAGCTGCTGACGACCGACTACCGCACCCAGGTTGCGCCGCTGTTCTTCACCGCGGACGACCGCCGCATGTACGCGCTGAGCAACCGCGGGCGCGACAAGCTGGCGCTGGTGATCCTCGACCCCTCCCATCCCGACCGCGAGGAAGTGGTGTTCGAGCCCCAGGGCAACGACCTGGACGGCGCGGGATATTCGCGCCTGCGCAAGGTGCTCACGCTGGCCACCTGGCAGGCCGACAAGATGAAGCGCGTGTTCTTCGACAAGCAAACCGAGGCGCTGTACGACCGCATCGCCGCCCGGCTGCCGGGCTATGAGTTCGTGCTGCAGAACGGCGACCGTGCCGAGAACAAGTTCATCGTCGCCGCCTTCAGCGACCGCACGCCTGGTGTGCGCTATCTCTACGATGCGCAGGCCGACACGCTGACCGAACTCGCCGCCATCAACCCCGACCTGCCGGAAAGCGACATGGCGGCCATGCAACCCGTCAGCTACCGCAGCCGCGACGGCCTGACGCTGCACGGCTACCTGACTTTGCCGGAGGGCAGGGCGCCCAAGGGGCTGCCGTGCATCGTCAACCCCCACGGCGGGCCGTGGGCGCGCGACGGCTGGGGCTGGAATCCCGAGGCCCAGTTCCTGGCGAACCGCGGCTATTGCGTGCTGCAGGTGAATTTCCGCGGCTCCACCGGCTACGGCCGCAAGTTCTGGGAAGCAGGCTTCGGCCAATGGGGCCTGGCCATGCAGGACGACATCACCGACGGGGTGCGGTGGCTGGTCGATCAGGGCATCGCCGACCCTCGGCGCATCGCCATCTACGGCGGTAGCTACGGCGGCTATGCCACCCTGGCCGGCGTCGCGTTCACGCCCGATCTCTATGCCGCCGCGGTGGACTACGTAGGCGTATCCAACCTCTTCACTTTCATGGAAACCATTCCGCCGTACTGGAAGCCCATGCTGGCCAAGATGCGCGATATGGTGGGCGACCCTGTCAAGGACAAGGAGCGGCTGGCCGCGACATCGCCGGCCCTGCACGCCGACCGCATCCGCACGCCCCTGTTCATCGCCCAGGGCGCCCGCGACCCGCGCGTGAACAAGGCCGAAAGCGACCAGATGGTGGAAGCCCTGCGCAAACGCGGCGTGGAAGTCGAGTACATGGTGCGCGACAACGAAGGGCACGGCTTTCACAACGAAGAAAACCGCTACGCCTTCTACGAGGCGATGGAGCGGTTTCTCGCCAAGTACCTGAAGTAGCCGGCGGGCGCCGGCCGTGCCGTTCAGCCGTTGCGCGGCCCGCGCCGCCGGGGCAGGACGGTGGGGGTGTCGTCCGGCGGATGGAATGTGCCTCCCGGGTCGTCGGCCTGAGGGCTGGGGTTGCCGTCGAACTGGGTCGCCTTGAATTCGGGGCTGTCCGGCAGGGTTTCCTGCGCCTCGCGGCGCGCGCCTGGGGGCCGGCGGCGGTCGGCATCGCTTCCGCCGGACGTGCGGCCGGCCGTGTCCGCGGCCTGGCCGTTTCGCCCCGGGCCTGGCAGCGAAGGGCGGGTCTTGTCGTCGTTCATGGCGTTCTCCGGGATCGAAAGTCCGGTGTCCCAGCAAACGCCATGCCTGGTGCGGCCGCAGCCGGCCGCCGGCGGTCCGGCCCGCCGTAATGGTGGCGCCGCGCGCGTCCCCGGGGCCGGGGACGCTTGTTCCCGCGGTGCTGCCCTAAGCAGGCGCCGCCTCGTCTCTTACCGGGTTGCGCAGTACGCCCACGCCCTCGATCTCGACTTCCACTACGTCGCCGTCCTTCATCCATACGGGGGGCTTGCGCACGTGCCCCACGCCCGAAGGTGTGCCGGTGACGATCACGTCGCCGGTTTCCAGCGTCATGCATTCGGACAGCAGCGCGATCGTCTCGGCTACGGGAAACAGCATGTCGGAAGTGCTGGCATCCTGCATGACCTGTCCGTTCAGGCGGCAGCGGATCCGCAGCCCCCGCGCGCCGGGCGGCAGTTCGTCGGCCGTGACGAAGGCCGGGCCGAAGGCACCGGTGCCGTCGAAGTTCTTGCCTATCGTCCATTGGGCCGTGCGCGTCTGGTAGTCGCGCACGCTGCCGTCGTTGAAGCAGGCATAGCCGGCGACGTGGCCCAGGGCGTCTTCCGTCCGGATATGGCGTCCGCCGCGGCCGATGACGACGGCCAGCTCGGCCTCGTAATCCAGACGGCTGGAACACCGAGGGCGCACGATCGGGTCGCCGTGGGCCACCAGGGACGAGGCGCAGCGCAGGAACAGGGCGGGGTAGTCCGGCCGGGCGTGGCCGCCTTCGGCGGCATGGTCCGCGTAGTTCAGGCCCAGGCAGACGATCTTGCCCGGCGCCGGCACCGGCGGCAGCAGGCGCAGGCCGGCCAGCGGCAGCGTGATCGAGGCGGAGGCGCGGCCGGCGGCCTCGGCCACCCTCCGCATGCCGGCCTCTCCCTGGTGCAGGAGCGTCGGCAGGTCTCGCGGCAACCCGGGCTGCGCCTGGTCCAGGTCGACGACGGCGTCCTCGCCTCGCAGTACGCCCAGCCGGCAGGCGCCGTCATGCTCGAATGCAATGATTTTCACGATGGGGGCTCCAAAAAATCGATTATTATGTGGAATATTAATTTAATCGATTAAATTGGGCAAGAGTTTTCTGATACTTTCGCTCTTTAGCCCATTTGCCTTGCCTGCGTCCATGGCCCGCCGTTCCACGCCCAACCAGCTCACCATCGCCAGCGATGTCTACGAGCGCCTGCGCGCCGATATCCTGCGCGGCATCCTTGCTCCCGGCGGCAAGCTGCGCATCGAGCAGGTATGCGAGCGATACGGTGCCGGCAACAGCCCGGTGCGCGAAGCGCTCAACCGGCTGTCGACGGAAGGGCTGGTCGAACGCCGCGAACAGCGCGGCTTCTATGTCGTGGCGATCAGCGCGGCCGACCTGGACGATCTGGTATGCACCCGCTGCCTGCTCGAAGAGGCTGCCTTGCGCCAGGCCATGGCGCGGCAGGACGCCGCGTGGCACGAGGGCCTGGTCGTGGCCCTGCACCGGCTGACCCGCGTGCCGCGCTTCGAGCCCGGCGACGCCTATCGCGAGAATCCCGAATGGGAGCAAGCCCACCGCGAGTTCCATCGGGCGCTGGTGGCGGGCTGCGGTTCCGGCCGCCTGGTCCGTCTGTGCCTGGAACTGCACGACCAGGCCTATCGCTATCGCCAGTTGGCCATCCAGGATGCCTTCCCCAGGCACCGGCCCGACGAGCATTCCGCCATCGTGGAATGCATCCTGGCGGGCGACGGGGACGGCGCCGCGGCCGCGCTCACCGCTCACTACCACCGTACGGCGGACCTGTGCCGGCGCTTGCCGGGCATGCAGGAGTCCTCCGCGGGCTGATCCTTGTTCGAGCCGCTCAATAAAGACAAGGAAGAAAAGGGCGGGAAGGGAACACGGAAAGGATGCGCCGCGGGCACGGCGCCGCCGCGCGGGTATCGTGCAAGAATCGGTTACCACCGCTTGCCGGGCGGTTGCCGCCGGTTTCCTCGCAAGCCTGCTTATCCGATGTAAGGTACGCCCATGTGCGCCCCGGGCCGCGCGCGCCGGTGCCCATGCCCATACCGCCGTCCCGGGACATCTCGCGGAGACAAGCCGAATGGATGCATCTTCCCGCTTCCGGGCCGTCATCGGACTGCAGGCGCCCGGGTCGGTGGCGGTAAGCCGGCGACCGGCCGCACGGGCCTGACGGGCACGCATGCCCGGGCATTCCGCGCCTCTCCCCTCCGCCTTCACGGCCCACGCGCCCGCCATGCCGGAGCCGACCGGCCACGAGGCCTTCTTCGTCGTGCTCAACACCGGTTCCGGGCGCGAAGACGCGCGCACCGCCCAGCGGACTATCGCCGCCGTGCTGGGCGGCGCCGGCCGTCGCCACGAGATCCGCGTGGTCGCCGACGCCCGCCAGCTGGAGCGCACCATCCACAGGGTGGTGGAACAGGCGCGCCGCGAGCGCGCGGTCGTGGTCGCCGCCGGCGGCGACGGCACGCTCAACGCGGTTGCGCAGAAAGTCCTGGGCACCGGACTGCCTTTCGGCATCCTCCCGCAGGGCACGTTCAATTATTTCGGACGCGCCTACGGCATCCCCGCCGACACGGCGAGGGCCGCGCAGGCCCTGTTGGACGCCGTCGTGCGCCCGGCGCAGGTGGGGCTGGTCAACGGACGCGCCTTCCTGGTCAACGCCAGCGTGGGCCTCTATCCGCAATTGCTCGAAGACCGCGAAGCCTACAAGCAGCGCTTCGGACGCAGCCGGCCGGTGGCGCTTGGCTCCAGCCTGATGACCTTGCTGCGGCCGGTGCGGCAATTGCGCCTGGAACTCGACGCCGACGGGCAGCCGCGCCGCCTGCGCACCCCGACCCTCGTGGTGGGAAACAATGCGTTGCAATTGCAACAAGTAGGCATCGGCCATGGCGACGCGCTGGAGCGGGGCCGGCTGGTGGCGATGGCGGTCCGGCCGGTGGGTACGCTGGCGCTCTACGGCCTCCTGCTGCGCGGGGCGTTCGGCCGGCTGGGAGAGGCGGACAACGTGTCGAGCTTCGATTTTTGCCGGCTGCGCGTGGGCGGCCGGCCGCGCCGCTTCAAGGTGGCCATGGACGGCGAAGTGTCCTGGCTGTCCGGCCCCCTGGAGTTCGCGGTCGGCCCGCCGCTGCCGCTGCTGGTGCCGCGCCGCGTCGATCCCGCGGACCGGGCATGACGCGGGTGCTGCACATATCGGACACCCATTTCGGCACCGAGCGTCCCGACGTGGTGGAGGCCCTGGTGGCGCTGGCCGGGGAGCAGGCGCCCGAGCTGGTCGTGCTGGGCGGCGACATTACCCAGCGCGCCCGGCGCGCCCAGTTCGACGCGGCGGCCCGCTTCGCGGCCCGCCTGGGTGCACCGGTGCTGGCGGTGCCCGGCAACCACGACATCCCGCTGTTCAATCTGCTGGCGCGCTGGCGCGCGCCCTACGGCGGCTACCGCCGGGCGTTCGGCGACGCGCTCGAGCCCGTCTATGAATCCCCGGCGCTGCTGGCGATAGGGGTGAACTCGACCCGCCCCGCGCGGCGCAAGGACGGCGAGGTATCGCCGGAGCAGGTGCGCCGGGTGGCCGGGCGCTTGCGTGCCGCCGCCCCGTCCCAATTGCGCCTGGTGGTGGCGCACCATCCCGTGCGGGCCATCGTCGGCCAGGACCGCGTCAACCTCCTGCACGGGCATCGCGCCGCCGTTGCCGCCTGGGCCGCAGCTGGCGCAGACCTCCTGCTGGGCGGCCATATCCATCTGCCCTATGTGCGGGCCCTGGGGAAAAACGGCGAGAACGCCCAGGACGGCCCGCACATCCAGGACGCGCCGTCCGCCTGGGCGGTGCAGGCCGGCACCGCCGTCTCCCGCCGGGTGCGCGGGGCCGTCCCCAATTCCGTCAACCTCATCGTCTGGGACCCGTCCGCCATCCGCCGCGCTTGCCGGGTGGAGCGCTGGGACTGCCCCGGCGGCGGCAGGCCCTTCGAGCGGGCCGGGCGGCACGAGCTGCCGTTGCGGCCGGCGATTCCGCCGGCCGCAACGGGCGGCGCCGGATGAGCAGGCCTGCCGCAAGGCCGGAATGCCTTGCCATGAAACCTGGGGTAAACCCTTATTCCCCGCAGGGGGCGCACAGGGCGGTGTTGCACGTTCCCAACACCTGCCCGGCCAACCCCGGATTTTCTGGCGCCCACCATAGCCAGCCTTGCCAAATTTTGATGCAATAGCGACAACTTCCCTTCGCGGAGTTAGGGGGGCGGCAGACGGTTAGCTGGATTTGCTGCTCTTGTCACTCAAATCAACGGAGATTTCTTAAATGAAAAAGACTCTGCTCGCTGCCGCCCTGCTCGCCGGTTTCGCCGGTGTGGCCCAGGCAGAAACGTCGGTGACGCTGTACGGCATCATCGATACCGGTATCGGCTACAACAAGGTCAAGGGTCCCGGCATCGACTCCCACAGCAAGATCGGCATGGTCAACGGCGTGAACAGCGGTTCGCGTTGGGGCCTGCGTGGCACCGAAGACCTGGGCGACGGCCTGCGCGCCGTGTTCACCCTGGAAAGCGGCTTCAACTCCGCGAACGGCAGCCAGCTGCAAGACCGCCTGTTCGGCCGCCAAGCCACCATCGGCCTGGCCAGCGACAGCTGGGGCCAACTGGACTTCGGCCGCCAGACCAACATCGCCTCCAAGTACTTCCTGAACATCGACCCCTTCGCGGCCAGCTTCGGCCAGTCGAACCTGGGCGTCGGCATCAGCCAGACCAACACGCTGCGCTACGACAACATGGTCATGTACCAGACCCCGTCGTTCAGCGGCTTCCAACTGGGCGTGGGCTATTCGTTCAACCAGAATGACGTCGCCGGCAGCTCCTTCGAAACCGCCGACAACACGCGCGCCATCACCGCCGGTGCCCGCTACGTCAACGGCCCGCTGCAAGTCGCGCTGTCGTACGACCAGCTGAACGGCGACAACGCCAACGACGACGCCACCCCGCGCGCCTACGCCATCGGCGCGGCGTACGACTTCGAAGTCGTGAAGCTCTCGCTGGCCTATGGCCGCACCACCGACGGCTGGTTCGGCGGCACCACCAACGCCCCGGGCGGGCTGACCAACTTCGGCGGCCAAGGTTCGTTCGCCGACGGTTTCAAGGCCAATTCCTACATGGTCGGCCTGACCGCTCCCGTGGGCGCCGGCAAGGTGTTCGGTTCGTGGCAAATGGTCGACCCCAGCAACGACAAGCTGACTGGCGGCGACGAAACCATGAACATTTTCAGCCTGGGCTACACCTACGACCTGTCCAAGCGTACCAACCTGTACGTCTACGGTTCGTATGGCAAGAACTGGGCGTTCATCGACGACGCCAAGACCACGGCTGCCGCTGTCGGTATCCGCCACCGCTTCTGATCGCCGGCGGGCTTCGTGCCCGCTCCGGTCCGAGCGTGCGAACGGGCTTCGGCCCGTTCGCGAAAAAGCCACCTTCGGGTGGCTTTTTCGCTGTATTGCCCCCGAAATCCGGGCAACGGGTGTCAGCCGAAAGTCAATCCGCAAATGCTACAATCTGAAGGTTTAAGCATTGGGCGGATGCCGGCATGAACCTGCAACAATATTTCCCCGTTCTGCTGTTCATCATCGTGGCCACCCTCATCGGGTTCGCGCTGATCACGGCGGGCGCGCTGATCGGTCCGCGCCGCCCCGATTCCGAAAAGCTCTCGCCCTACGAATGCGGCTTCGAGGCCTTCGAGGATTCCCGCATGAAGTTCGACGTGCGGTACTACCTCATCGCCATCCTGTTCATCCTGTTCGATCTCGAGATCGCCTACCTGTTTCCCTGGGCCATCGCCAACGGCGCGGTGGGGCTGGTCGGCTTCTGGACGGTCATGGTCTTCCTGGCCGTGCTGACCGTCGGCTTCGTTTACGAATGGAAAAAAGGCGCGCTGAACTGGGAATGATCCCGCAGCGGCCCGCAAGAGAGAATCATGGCAATAGACGGCATACTCAAGCAGGGGTTCATCACCACCAGTGCCGACAAGTTCATCAACTGGGCCAAGACAGGATCGCTCTGGCCCATGACCTTCGGCCTGGCGTGCTGCGCGGTCGAGATGATGCACGCTGGCGCGGCGCGCTACGATCTCGACCAGTTCGGCATCATCTTCCGCCCCAGCCCCCGCCAGTCCGATCTCATGATCGTGGCCGGCACCCTGTGCAACAAGATGGGCCCGGCCCTGCGCAAGGTCTACGACCAGATGCCGGAGCCGCGCTGGGTGGTGTCCATGGGGTCCTGTGCCAACGGCGGGGGCTACTACCACTACTCGTACTCGGTCGTGCGCGGCTGTGACCGCATCGTGCCGGTCGACGTCTACGTGCCCGGCTGCCCGCCTACCGCCGAGGCCCTGGTTTACGGATTGCTGCAGATGCAGAACAAGATCCGCCAGACCAATACCATTGCCCGCTGACGCGGCGGCCGCGCCGCCGTTCCAGGCGGCCGGGATGTTCCGAGCACTGAAGACATGACCAGGCTAGAAACCCTGAAACACAATCTGCATGCGGCATTCGGCGACAGCCTCGCGATCGCCGAGGCGCTGGGCGAGATCACGGTCGACGTGCCCGCCGACCAGTGGATCGCGGTGTGCGGCCGCCTGCGCGACGACGCCGGGCTGCACTTCGAAACCTGCATCGACCTGTGCGGCATGGACTATTCGGCCTGGGGCGCGGGCAAGCTGCCCGGCGAGGCCACCGTCGAGCCGGCCTTCCCGGCCCGTTTCGCCGTGGTGGCCCACCTGTTGTCGGTGGAGCACAACTGGCGGCTGCGGGCGCGCGTCTTCGCGCCCGACGACGACTTCCCCATGGTCGCTTCGCTGATCGACGTCTGGCCGGGCGTGAACTGGTACGAGCGCGAGGCCTTCGACCTCTACGGCATCGTCTTCGAGGGCCACCCGGACCTGCGGCGCATCCTGACCGACTACGGTTTCATCGGCCACCCCTTCCGCAAGGACTTCCCCCTCTCGGGCAACGTCGAGATGCGCTACGACCCGGAGCAGAAGCGCGTGATCTACCAGCCGGTCACGATCGAGCCGCGCGAGATCACGCCGCGGGTGGTGCGCGAAGAAGGTTACGGAGCAGGGCGCTGACATGGCCGAGATCAAGAACTACACCCTCAACTTCGGGCCTCAGCACCCGGCGGCGCACGGCGTGCTGCGGCTGGTGCTCGAGCTCGACGGCGAAGTCATCCAGCGCGCCGACCCGCATATCGGCCTGCTGCACCGCGCGACCGAAAAACTGGCCGAACACAAGACCTTCATCCAGGCGCTGCCCTACATGGACCGCCTGGACTACGTCTCCATGATGTGCAACGAGCACGCCTACGTCATGGCCATCGAGAAGCTGATGGGCGTCGAGCCGCCGCTGCGCGCCCAGTACATCCGGGTCATGTTCGACGAGATCACGCGCATCCTGAACCACCTGATGTCGCTGGGCTCGCACGCGCTGGACGTGGGCGCCATGGCGGTGTTCCTGTACGCCTTCCGAGAGCGCGAAGACCTCATGGACTGCTACGAGGCCGTCTCCGGCGCGCGCATGCACGCGGCCTACTACCGCCCCGGCGGGGTGTACCGCGATCTGCCGGATTCCATGCCCCAGCTGGCCGGCACCAGCAAGTACCGCAGCGAAAAAGAGCTGCGCGCCATCAACGAGGCGCGCTCCGGCTCGCTGCTGGATTTCATCGAAGACTTCACCAACCGCTTTCCCGGCTGTGTCGACGAGTACGAAACGCTGCTCACCGACAACCGCATCTGGAAGCAGCGACTGGTCGGCATCGGCGTGGTCGAACCCGAGCGCGCCAAGGCGCTGGGCTTCACCGGCCCCATGCTGCGCGGCTCGGGCGTGGCCTGGGACCTGCGCAAGATGCAGCCCTACGAAGTCTACGACCTGGTCGACTTCGACGTGCCCGTCGGCGTGAACGGCGACTGCTACGACCGCTACCTGGTGCGCGTGGCCGAGATGCGCGAAAGCAACCGCATCATCCGCCAGTGCGTGGAATGGCTGCGCAACAATCCCGGTCCGGTCATGGTCGCCGACCACAAGGTGGCGCCGCCGGCCCGCACCGCCATGAAGTCCAACATGGAAGAGCTGATCCACCATTTCAAGCTCTTCACCGAGGGGTTCCACGTGCCCGCCGGGCAGACCTACGCCGCGGTCGAGCATCCCAAGGGCGAGTTCGGCATCTACCTGGTGTCCGACGGCGCCAACAAGCCGTACCGCCTGAAGATCCGCGCCCCGGGGTTCGCCCACCTGCAGTCGCTGGACGAAATGGCCAGGGGCCACATGATCGCCGATGCCGTGACCATCATCGGCACGCAGGACATCGTATTCGGCGAAATCGACCGCTGACCGCCAAGATCGCGCCGCGCTAAATCCGGATCCAACCATGCTGCTTTCCGAACAGGCCTACCAACGCATCGACCGGGAGCTCGCCAAGTTCCCGGACGACCAGAAGCAGTCCGCCATCATGGCCGCGCTGGCCATCGCGCAGGACGAGAAGGGCTGGGTGTCCGCCGAGGTCATCGACGACGTGGCCGGCTACCTCGGCGTGCCGCCCATTGCCGTGCAGGAAGTCGCCACGTTCTACAACATGTTCGACGTGCGGCCGACCGGCCGCTTCAAGATCTCTGTCTGCACCAACCTGCCCTGTGCGTTGCGCGACGGCGAGAAGGCCGCCGACTACCTCAAGCGCAAGCTGGGCATCGGGCTGGGCGAGACCACGGCCGACGGCCTGATCACCCTGATCGAGGGCGAATGCATGGGGGCCTGCGGCGACGCGCCCGTGCTGCTGGTCAACAACAAGCACATGTGCGTGCGCATGTCGGAGGACAGGCTGGACGCCATGATCCAGGAACTCAAATCCCAGGGAGAGTCGGCATGAACGCGCCCGCTTCCCTGCAGCAGTTCTCCCAGGGCCTGGTGGCCGACCCGGCGGGCGAGCCCGCCTCGACCATGTGCCTGCACGGGCGCCACATCCAGCCGCAGATCCTGGCGGGCCTGGACGGCGCCAACTGGGACCTGGACGGCTACGTCGCCCGCGGCGGCTACGAGGCCCTGCGCAAAATTCTCACCACCGGCATGAAGCCGGAGGACGTCATCGCCGAAGTCAAGGCCTCGGGCCTGCGCGGGCGCGGCGGCGCGGGCTTTCCCACCGGCCTGAAGTGGAGCTTCATGCCGCGCGGCTTCCCGGGCCAGAAGTACCTGGTCTGCAACTCGGACGAGGGCGAACCGGGCACCTTCAAGGACCGCGACATCCTGCGCTTCAACCCGCACTGCGTGATCGAAGGCATGGCCATCGCCGCCTACGCCATGGGCATCAGCGTGGGCTACAACTACATCCACGGCGAGATCTTCGAGGTCTACCAGCGCTTCGAGCAGGCCCTGGAGCAGGCGCGCGCCGCGGGCTTCCTGGGCCGGAACATCCTGGGCTCGGGCTTCGATTTCCAGCTGCACGCCTTCCACGGCTACGGCGCCTACATCTGCGGCGAGGAAACCGCGCTGCTGGAATCGCTGGAGGGCAAGAAGGGCCAGCCGCGGTTCAAGCCGCCGTTCCCCGCCAGCTTCGGCCTGTACGGCAAGCCCACCACCATCAACAACACCGAGACCTTCGCCGCCGTGCCGTGGATCATCCGCAACGGCGGCCAGGCCTATCTCGAGGTCGGCAAGCCCAACAACGGCGGCACCAAGATCTTTTCCATCACCGGCGACGTCGAGCGTCCCGGCAACTACGAGATCCCGCTGGGCACGCCGTTTGCCAGGCTGCTCGAGCTGGCCGGCGGCATGCGCGGGGGCCGCAAGCTCAAGGCGGTGATCCCCGGCGGCTCCAGCGCGCCGGTGATCCCGGGCGGCATCATGATGGACACCACCATGGACTACGACGCCATCGCCAAGGCGGGGTCCATGCTGGGGTCGGGCGCCGTCATCGTCATGGACGAGACGCGCTGCATGGTCAAGTCGCTGCTGCGCCTGTCGTACTTCTACTTCGAGGAAAGCTGCGGCCAGTGCACGCCCTGCCGCGAGGGCACCGGCTGGCTGTACCGCATGGTCCACCGCATCGAGCACGGCCAGGGCCGCCCCGAAGACCTGGAACTGCTCGACTCCGTGGCGGGCAACATCATGGGCCGCACCATCTGCGCCCTGGGCGACGCGGCCGCCATGCCGGTGCGCGGCTTCCTCAAGCATTACCGCGACGAATTCGCGCACCACATCGAGCACAAGCGCTGTGTGGTTCCGCAATACCTGTAGGGTTAGGACAAGGCTATGGTTGAACTGACCATCGACGGCAACAAGGTCGAAGTCCCCGAGGGCAGCATGGTCATGCATGCGGCCCACAAGCTGGGGCTTTACGTGCCGCATTTCTGCTACCACAAGAAGCTGTCGATCGCGGCCAACTGCCGCATGTGCCTGGTCGAAGTCGAGAAGGCGCCCAAGGCGCTGCCGGCCTGCGCCACGCCGGCGACCAACGGCATGGTGGTCCATACCTGCTCGGAAAAGGCGGTGGCCGCCCAGAAGAGCGTGATGGAGTTCCTGCTGATCAACCATCCGCTGGACTGTCCCATTTGCGACCAGGGCGGCGAATGCCAGCTCCAGGACCTCGCGGTGGGCTACGGCGCCTCTTCCTCGCGTTACCAGGAAGAAAAGCGCGTGGTGTTCCACAAGGACATCGGCCCGCTGGTGGCGGCCGAGGAGATGAGCCGCTGCATCCACTGCACCCGCTGCGTGCGCTTCGGCCAGGAAATCGCCGGCGTCATGGAACTGGGCATGATCAACCGCGGCGAGCACTCCGAGATCACCACCTTCGTGGGGCGGGCGGTCGAGTCCGAGCTTTCCGGCAACATGATCGACCTCTGCCCGGTGGGGGCGCTGACCTCCAAGCCCTTCCGCTACCAGGCCCGCACCTGGGAGCTGGCGCGCCGCCGCTCGGTCAGCCCGCACGACAGCCTGGGCGCCAACCTGGTCGTCCAGGTCAAGGGCGCGCGCGTCATGCGCGTGGTGCCCTTCGAAAACGAGGCGCTCAACGAGTGCTGGCTGAGCGACCGCGACCGCTTCTCCTACGAGGGCCTGAATAGCGAGGACCGCCTCGAGGTTCCCATGGTCCGGACCGCCGACGGCCAGTGGCGCGAGGCTTCGTGGCAGGACGCCCTGCAGGCCGTGGGCCAGGGGCTGACCCGCGTGCGCGACAGCTTCGGCGCCGGGCAGATCGGGGCGCTGGCCTCCGAATACGCCACGCTCGAGGAATACGCGCTGCTGGGCCGCCTGGTGCGCGCCCTGGGTTCCGAGAACGTCGATTTCCGCCTGCGCCAGACCGATCCGGACTTCGACGCCGCGCTGGCAGGCGTGCCGTGGCTGGGCATGCCGGTCGCCGAGCTGGGCGAGCTGGACCGCGTGCTGGTGGTCGGTTCCTTCCTGCGCAAAGACCACCCCCTCATGGCGCAGCGCCTGCGCCAGGCCGCCAAGCGCGGCACCCAGGTCCTGCTGATCGACACCGCGGCCGACGATCCCCTGATGCCGGTGGCCGCCCGCATGACGGTGGCGCCCAGCGGCCTGCCGCGCGCGCTGGCCGAGGTGGCCGCCGCGCTGGCGCAGGCCGGTTCGCGCGACCCGGTTCCCGAATTCGCGCAGGTCCAGCCCGGCGAAGGCGCCCGCATGATCGCGGCCAGCCTGGCCTCGGGCACCCGTACGGCCGTGCTGCTGGGCAACCTGGCAGTGTCTTCGCCGCAGGCCTCGACGCTGGCGGCCAATGCGCGCGCCGTGGCCGAGCTGGCCGGCGGGCGCCTGGGCTTCCTGACCGCCGGCGGCAATACCGTCGGCGGCTACCTGGCCGGCGCGGTGCCGGGCCAGGGCGGCAAGACCGCGTCCGCCATGCTGGCCGACCCCCTCAAGGCCTACGTGGTGCTGCACGCCGAACCGCTGCTCGACGCTGACGACGGTCCCCGTGCGGTCAAGGCCCTGCGCGACGCGCAGTTCGCCGTGGCGCTCACGGCCTACCGCTCGGCTGCGGCCGACTGGGCAGACGTCATGCTGCCGGTGGCGCCGTTCACCGAAACTTCCGGTACCTTCGTCAACGCCCAGGGCCTGCCGCAGAGCTTCAAGGGCACGGTCGCCCCGCGCGGCGAGTCCCGCCCGGCCTGGAAGGTGCTGAGGGTGCTGGGCAACGTGCTGCAACTGCCTGGCTTCGACGACGAAACCTCCGAATCGGTGCGCGATGCCGTGATCGCCGCGGGCATCGAGTCCCGGCTGTCCAACGAGATCCGCGCGCCGCGCGGGCCGGGGCAGGGCGCCGAAGGCCTGGAACGGGTCGCCGACCTGCCCATCTACCGCAGCGACGCCATCGTGCGGCGCTCGCCGCCGCTGCAGGCGGCGCCGGCCTCGCGCCCGCCCGCGGCGCGCATGAACGGCCGCACCCTGGCCGGGTTGGGGCTGGCGGCGGGCGTCAAGGTGCGCGTGACCGGCGCGGCCGGTTCGGTCGAACTCGAAACCGTGCAGGACGATGCCGTGGCCGACGGCGCGGTGCGCATCGCCGCCGGCTTCGAGCAAACGGCCGCCCTGGGCGGCGCCTTCGGTCAACTCACGGTGGAGCGCGCCTGATGGACTGGCTCAATATCCTCGAAAGCCACGGCCAGGCGCTACTGGGCGACACGGCCTGGATGGTGGTCTGGACCCTGGTCAAGATCGTGGTCATCGCCGTGCCCATCATCCTGTGCGTGGCCTATCTCACGTACTGGGAACGCAAGATGATCGGCTGGATGCACATCCGGCTGGGTCCCAACCGGGTCGGCTTCCGCGGGCTGCTGCAGCCTTTCGCCGACGTCTTCAAGCTGCTCACCAAGGAAGTCATCGTCCCCAGCCAGGCCAACAAGGTGCTGTACGTGCTGGCGCCGGTGGTCACGCTCATGCCCGCGCTGGCGGCCTGGGCGGTGGTGCCCTTCGGGCCGGACGTGGTGCTGGCCAACGTCAACGCCGGGCTGCTGTATGTCATGGCGATCACCTCGGTCGGGGTCTACGGCGTCATCGTCGCCGGCTGGGCGTCGAACTCCAAGTATGCGCTGCTGGCCGCGCTGCGCGCCTCGGCGCAGATGGTGTCCTACGAGCTGGCGATCGGCTTCGTGCTGGTGACGGTGCTGCTGGTTTCCGGCAGCCTGAACATGAGCGAGATCGTGCTGGGGCAGGGCAGGGGCTGGTTCGCCGAGCGGGGCCTGAGCTTCCTGTCGTGGAACTGGCTGCCGCTGCTGCCGCTGTTCGTGATCTACGTGATCTCCGCCGTGGCCGAGACCAACCGCCATCCCTTCGACGTGGTCGAAGGCGAATCGGAAATCGTGGCCGGCCACATGGTCGAGTACTCGGGCATGGCCTTCGCCCTGTTCTTCCTGGGCGAGTACGCCAACATGATCCTGCTGTCATGCATGGCGTCGATCATGTTCCTCGGAGGCTGGATGCCGCCGCTGGACGTCGCGCCGCTGAACTGGATACCGGGCTGGATCTGGCTGGGCATCAAGACTTTCGTCGTCGTGTCGCTGTTCATCTGGTTCCGGGCCTCGTTCCCGCGCTACCGGTACGACCAGATCATGCGCCTGGGCTGGAAGATATTCATCCCCCTGACCGGCGTCTGGCTGCTGGTGGTGGCGATCTGGATGCAGACGCCCTGGAACATATGGCGGTGACGCGCGACGCGACTGGGAATACGACATGGAAGCGATCAAGGATTTCTTCGGCAGCCTGATGCTGACCGAACTGCTCAAGGGCATGCGCCTGACGGGCAAGTATTTCTTCAAGCGCAAGATCACGCTGCGCTACCCCGAGGAAAAAACCCCCCAGTCGCCGCGTTTCCGCGGGCTGCACGCCTTGCGCCGCTACCCCAACGGGGAAGAGCGCTGCATCGCCTGCAAGCTGTGCGAAGCCGTCTGTCCGGCGCTGGCGATCACCATCGAATCGGGCCTGCGCGAGGACGGCACCCGCCGCACCACGCGCTACGACATCGACCTGACCAAGTGCATCTTCTGCGGCTTCTGCGAGGAAAGCTGCCCGGTCGATTCCATCGTCGAGACCCATATCCACGAATACCACGGCGAGAAACGCGGCGACCTGTACTTCACCAAGGACATGCTGCTGGCCGTGGGCGACCGCTACGAAGCCGAGATCGCCCGCAACCGGGCCGCCGACGCGCCCTATCGCTGAGCCCGGGTAAGCCATGACTTTCACGACCTTCCTGTTCTACGTGCTGTCCGCGGTGCTCGTGGTGGCGGCCTTCCGCGTGATCACGGCCCGCAGTCCGGTGACCGCCGTCATGCACCTGATCCTGGCGTTCTTCAACGCCGCCATGATCTGGATGCTGCTGGGCGCCGAGTTCCTGGCCCTGCTGTTGGTGCTGGTCTACGTCGGCGCCGTGATGGTGCTGTTCCTGTTCGTGGTCATGATGCTCGACATCCGTATGGACACGCTGCGCCAGGGCCTGAAGACCTACCTGCCGCTGGGGCTGGCCATCGGCCTGGTCATGGTGGTGGAAATGTCCTTCGTGCTGGGCTCCACCTGGAGCGGGGCCGGGCCCGCCGCGGCCCAGGCGGCCGACTACAACAACGCCCGCGCGCTGGGCGAGGCCATGTACACCCGCTACGTGTTCGGGGTGGAAGTGGGGGCGGTGCTGCTGCTGGTGGGCATGGTGGCCGCCATCGCGCTGACCCTGCGCCGCCGGCGCGACGTCAAGTACAACAACCCGTCGGAGCAGGTGCGGGTGCGCGCCAAGGACCGCTTCCGCATGGTCAGCATGCCGGCCCAGAAAGAGCGGGCGGACCGCGGCGCCCAAGGAGAACAGCAATGACCCTTACCCTGGCGCACTACCTGATCCTGGGGGCGATCCTGTTCGCCATCGGGGTGTTCGGCATCTTCCTGAATCGGCGCAACCTCATCATCCTGCTGATGTCCATCGAGCTCATGCTGCTGGCCGTCAACATGAACTTCGTCGCGTTCTCGAGCTGGGCGGGCGACACCGCCGGCCAGGTGTTCGTGTTCTTCATCCTGACGGTCGCGGCGGCCGAGGCGGCCATCGGGCTGGCCATTCTGGTGCTGCTGTTCCGCAACCTGAACACCATCAACGTCGAGGAACTCGACCGCCTCAAGGGCTGACGGGAACAACAAGAAATGCCTAGCGTACCCAATCTCTACCTGATCATCGCCCTGGCGCCGCTGGCCGGCGCCCTGCTTGCGGGCCTGTTCGGCACCGGATTCCTGGGCCGCCAGGTCGGCCGGCGCGCCGCCCACTGCATCACCATCGCCGGCGTGCTGGTATCGGCCATCGGCTCGGCCGTGGTGCTGGCCGACGTGCTGGGCGGCAACACCTTCGACGGCACGGTCTACACCTGGAGCCTGATCGGCGACGTGCGCCTGGACATCGGCTTCCTGATCGACCCGCTGTCGGCGCTCATGATGGTGGTGGTGACGTCGGTGTCGCTGATGGTGCACATCTACACCATCGGCTACATGGCGGACGACCCGGGCTACCAGCGCTTCTTCTCGTACATCTCGCTGTTCACGTTTTCCATGCTCATGCTGGTCATGTCCAACAACATGCTCCAGTTGTTCTTCGGCTGGGAGGCGGTCGGCCTGGTGTCCTACCTGCTGATCGGCTTCTGGTACACGCGCCCCACGGCCATCTTCGCCAACATGAAGGCCTTCCTGATCAACCGGGTCGGGGATTTCGGCTTCGTGCTGGGCATCGGTCTGCTGTTCGCCTACGCGGGCACCATGCACTACGGCGAGCTGTTCGCCCAGAGCGACAAGCTGGGGGCGATGGGCTTTCCCGGCACCGACTGGCGGCTGCTGACGGTGGCCTGCATCAGCCTGTTCGTCGGCGCCATGGGCAAGTCGGCCCAGGTGCCGCTGCACGCATGGCTGCCGGATTCCATGGAAGGCCCCACCCCGATCTCGGCGCTGATCCACGCGGCCACCATGGTCACGGCCGGCATCTTCATGGTGGCGCGCTTCTCGCCCCTGTTCGAGCTGTCCGATACGGCGCTGTCCTTCGTCATCGTCATCGGCGCCATCGGCGCGCTGTTCCTGGGCATCCTGGGTATCATCCAGAACGACATCAAGCGCGTGGTCGCGTATTCCACGCTGTCGCAGCTGGGCTACATGACCGTGGCGCTGGGCGCCTCGGCCTATTCGGCGGCCATCTTCCACCTGATGACGCACGCCTTCTTCAAGGCGCTGCTGTTCCTGGCCGCCGGCTCGGTCATCATCGGCATGCACCACGACCAGGACATCCGCAACATGGGCGGGCTGCGCAAGTACATGCCCGTGACCTGGCTGACCTTCCTGCTGGGCACGCTGGCCCTGGTGGGTACGCCGTTCTTCTCGGGCTTCTACTCCAAGGAGCACATCATCGAGGCGGCCGGCGCGGCCAACGTCTGGGGCGCGCAGTTCGCCTACTACGCCACCCTGATCGGCGTGTTCGTCACCTCGCTGTACTCCTTCCGGGTGTATTTCCTGGTGTTCCACGGCAAGGAGCGCTTCGATACGCACGGCGGCCACGGGCACGGCCACGACGATCGCGCCCACGATGCCCATGGCCATGACGACCATGGCCACGGCGGGGTGCCCCACGAATCGCCGTGGGTGGTCACGCTGCCGCTGGTGCTGCTGGCGATCCCCTCGGTGATCGTCGGCGCCTGGGTCATCGACCCGCTGCTCTTCGGCGGCTACTTCGACGGCGTGATCTCGGTGTTGCCGGCGCATCCCGCCATGGCGGACCTCGCCGAGGAATGGCACGGCTGGGTGGCCTACGGCCTGCACGCCTTCGGCACGCTGCCGTTCTGGCTGGCGCTGGCCGGCGCGGTCGCGGCCTGGTACGGCTACCTGGTCAACCCCAGGGTGCCGGCGGCCATCCGTTCCTCGCTGTCGGGCGTCTACAAAGTGCTCGAGAACAAGTACTACGTCGACTGGTTCAACGAGCAGGTCATTTGCCGGGCAACGCGCTGCCTGGGGCGCGGCCTGTGGCAGACGGGCGACCGCGGCTTCATCGACGGCCTGGTCATCAACGGCAGCGCCCGCCTGGTCGGCTGGGTGGCGGCTGCCAGCCGCCACCTGCAATCCGGCTACATCTACCATTACGCGTTCGCAATGATCGTCGGCGTCATGGCGCTGGTCACTTTCTTCGTGCTGATTCACCAATGATGGCAAGCGAGATGGCATCCACTACCTTCCCCTGGCTCACGCTTGCGATCTTCGTACCCATCGTCTTCGGCCTGCTGGTGCTCGCCCTGGGCAGCGACGAGCGGCCCGGGCGCACGCGCTGGCTGTCGCTGGCCGGTGCCATCGCCGGTTTCGCCGTGACGCTGCCGCTGTACTGCGGCTTCGACGCCGGCACGGCCGACATGCAGTTCGTCGAAAAGGCCTCCTGGATCGACACCTTCTCCGTCTACTACCACCTGGGTGTGGACGGCATCTCGCTGTGGTTCGTGCTGCTGACCGCCTTCATCACCATCATCGTGGTGGCGGCCGGCTGGGAAGTCATCACCACGCGCGTGGCCCAGTACATGGCGGCCTTCCTGATCCTCTCCGGCCTCATGGTCGGGGTGTTCGCCGCGCTCGACGGCCTGCTGTTCTACGTGTTCTTCGAGGCCACGCTGATCCCCATGTACATCATCGTGGGGGTGTGGGGCGGGCCCAACCGGGTCTACGCCGCGTTCAAGTTCTTCCTGTACACGCTGCTGGGCTCGCTGCTGACGCTGGTCGCCTTCGTCTACCTGTGGCATGCGTCGGGCGGCTCCTTCGACATCGCCACCTGGCAGCGCCTGCCGCTGGCCTACACGCCGCAGCTGCTGATCTTCCTGGCGCTGCTGGCCGCCTTCGCGGTCAAGGTGCCGATGTGGCCGGTGCACACCTGGCTGCCCGACGCCCACGTCGAGGCGCCCACCGGCGGCTCGGTCGTGCTGGCGGCCATCATGCTCAAGCTGGGCGCCTACGGCTTCCTGCGCTTTTCGCTGCCGATCGCGCCGGACGCGGCCCACGGGCTGTCCGGGCTGATGATCGCGCTGTCGCTGACCGCGGTCATCTATATCGGCCTGGTGGCCATCGTCCAGGACGACATGAAGAAGCTGGTGGCCTATTCGTCGGTGGCCCACATGGGCTTCGTCACGCTGGGCTTCTTCCTGTTCAACACCGCCGGCATGGAAGGCGCCATCGTCCAGATGGTCTCGCACGGCTTCGTTTCCGGCGCCATGTTCCTGTGCATAGGCGTGCTGTACGACCGCATGCACAGCCGGCGCATCGCCGACTACGGCGGCGTGGTCAACACCATGCCGCGCTTCGCGACCTTCTTCGTGCTCTTCTCCATGGCCAACAGCGGCCTGCCGGCCACCAGCGGCTTCGTCGGCGAATTCATGGTCATCATGGGGGCGGTCCAGTACGACTTCTGGATCGGCCTGCTGGCCGCCACGGCCCTGATCCTGGGCGCGGCGTATTCGCTCTGGATGGTCAAGCGCGTCGTCCTCGGGGACGTCGCCAACGAGCATGTCCGGCAGCTGGCCGACATCGGCCCGCGCGAATTCCTGATCCTGGGCGTCATGGCGATCACCGTGCTCTTCATGGGCATCTATCCCAAGCCCTTCACCGACGTCATGCACGTTTCGGTACAGGCCCTGCTGCAACACGTCGCCGCCTCGAAACTGTAAGCCAAGACCATGATGCAAACCCAATACGATTTCGCCCTGGCCGCGCCCGAGGTGCTCCTGCTGGTGATGGGGCTGGCGATCCTGCTGATCGACGCGGTCAGCAACGATCCGGCCCGGCGCACCACTTACGCGCTGACGCAGCTGACCCTGGCCGCGCTGGCGGTGCTCTCGCTGGTCCAGTGGCGGGCGGGCGTGCAGGGCAGCTCGTTCGACGGCCTGTACGTGGTCGACGGCCTGTCGCACCTGCTCAAGGTGGCGTCTTTCGTCGCCCTGGGCTGCACCCTGGCCTACGGCCGGTCCTACCTGCAGGCCCGCGACATGCTGCGCAGCGGCGAACTCTACGCCCTGTCGCTGTTCGCCCTGCTGGGCCAGATGGTCATGATCTCCGCCGGCAACCTGATCACCATCTACCTGGGCCTGGAGCTGATGTCGCTGGCCCTCTACGCCCTGATCGCGCTGCGCCGCGACGACACGACCGCGACCGAGGCGGCCATGAAATACTTCGTGCTGGGCGCGCTGGCGTCCGGCTTCCTGCTCTACGGCATGTCCATGGTCTACGGCGCCACCGGGCACCTGGACCTGGGCGAGGTGGCCCGCGCCGTGTCTTCCGGCCAGGCCAGCCGCATGGCGCTGGTCTTCGGCGTGGTCTTCCTGGTGGCGGGGCTGGCGTTCAAGCTGGGCGCCGTGCCGTTCCACATGTGGGTGCCCGACGTCTACCAGGGCGCGCCCACCGCCATCACCCTGATCCTGGGGGCCGCGCCCAAGCTGGCCGCCTTCGCCATCACGCTGCGCCTGCTGGTCGAAGGCCTGCACGGCCTGGCCGCCGACTGGCAGCCCATGCTGGCGATCCTGGCGGTGCTGTCGCTCGTCATCGGCAACCTGACCGCCATCGCGCAGAGCAACTTCAAGCGCATGCTGGCGTATTCCACCATTTCGCACATGGGTTTCGTGCTGCTCGGACTGCTGGCCGGCATGGCCGGCGGCGCGGCGGCGCCGGCCGCGCAGGCCTACGGCGCCTCGCTGTTCTACATGCTGACCTACGTCCTGACCACGCTGGGCAGCTTCGGCATGGTTTTGCTTCTGTCGCGCTCGGGCTTCGAGTGCGAGCAGATCGACGACCTCAAGGGCCTGAACCGCCGCAGCCCCTGGCACGCCGCCATCCTGCTGCTGCTGATGTTCTCGCTGGCCGGCCTGCCGCCGCTGGTCGGTTTCTACGCCAAGCTGGCCGTACTGCAGGCGCTGGTCGGGGCGGGGCATGTGGCGCTGGCCGTGGCCGCGGTCCTGATGTCGCTGATCGGGGCCTTCTACTACCTGCGCGTGATCAAGGTCATGTATTTCGACGACCCGGCCGATGTTCCCGTGCCTGCCATGACCTTCGGCCAGCGCGGCCTGATGTCGGTCAACGGCGCGCTCATCCTGGTGCTGGGCCTGTTGCCGGGCGGCCTGATGGCGCTGTGCGTGCGGGCCATCCAGGAATCCCTCTCGTTCTGACCCGCCCATGAACCAGACGCTGGCCATCTGGCTGCTCATCGCCCTGGCCCTGGTCAGCGCCAACCTCCCGTTCGCTACCGAGCGGGTGCTGGCGGTGTTGCCCTGGAAGCAGGGCGGGGCGCCCGCGGCCAAGCCGCTGTGGGTGCGGCTGCTGGAAATCCTGGTCTGGTACGGCATCGTGGGGGCGCTGGCCTTCGCAGCGGAATCCAGCCTGGGCAACCGCTTCTCCCAGGGCTGGGAGTTCTACGCGGTGACCTTCAGCCTGTATCTGGTGCTGGCCTATCCGGGCTTCGTCTACCGCTATTTGCTGCGGCGGCGCTGAGCGCGCCCCTCCTGTCGCGTCCCCTATTTGGTCCTGCCATGCCGGGCGTTGCCCTGCCAGGCGCAACCGTGTCCATTGTTGTGGGATTGCAACGAAATCGAAATCATTCAAAGGGATTTCAGCTTTTATTCAGCGAGTGTTACCGAGAATAAACAGCTCTTCTAAATAAGAATTGTTCTGGTTCTTGTTATTCACTTGGAGAAGCTGCTTTGAAATCCCCCGAGGTCTATCCTGCCCGCTCGCTTGCAGCGTCCCTGGCAACGGCCCTGGCCACGCCGGCGCTGTTCCTGCCGGCGGCCGCCGGCGCCCAACAGAACGCTCAATCCGGCGGTTCGGTATCCCAACTTGCGCCGGTGCAGGTCGAAGGCGCCGCCCCGCAGTCGTACGAGGTCAAAGAGGCCTCGCAGACGAAGTTCACCGCCCCGCTGGTGGATACTCCCAAGTCAGTGCAGGTGATTCCTCAGGCCGTGATCCAGGACACTGCCGCCACTTCGTTGCAGGACGTGCTGCGCAATTCCCCGGGCATCACCTTTGGCGCGGGCGAGGGCGGCCAGCCGATGGCGGACCGGCCGTTCATCCGCGGCAATTCGTCGGCCAACAATATTTTCGTCGATGGCATCCGCGATCCGGGCGGCCAGACCCGGGAAATTTTCAACCTCGAAAGCGTGGAAGTCATCAAGGGCCCGGATTCGGCCTATGGCGGCCAGGGCTCGGGCGGCGGCAGCATCAACATGGTGTCCAAGCAGGCCAAGCTGGGGAACTTCGCCGAAGGCATGTTCAGCGTCGGCACCGACGGCTACCTGCGAGGCACCGCCGACGGCAATTGGCAATTCAATGGCGATTCGGCCTTCAGGCTCAACGTCATGGGCACCAAGGGCAACGTACCGGGGCGCAACGTGGTCGATTTCAACCGCTGGGGGATTGCGCCCTCCCTGTCCTTCGGCTTGGGCACGCCCACGCGGGTGACGCTGAGCTATTACCACCTGCAGACGGATGAAATGCCGGATTACGGTGTGCCGCTGGCGCGCAAGACGGGCGAGACGACTTCCAACGGCCTGCTGGACATCGGCCGCGACAAGTTCTATGGCGTGCTGGACCGGGATTTCCGCAAGACCAAGTCCGATATCGGTACGCTGCGCATCGAGCACGATTTCAACGAGCACGTCTCTTTCCGCAACAGCACCCGCTATGGGCAGACGCTGAACGACTACGTGCTGACCAACCCGGGCGATGGTGGAAACGCCGTATTCGATCCCGTCACCAACGAGTGGTGGATGAAGCGTGGGCTGAAATCGCGCTGGAACCAGACCACCATGCTGTCGAACGTCAGTGAGCTGTATGGCGAGTTCGAGACCGGCCCGCTCAAGCATACCTACGACCTGGGAGTCGAACTGACCCGGGAGCGCAACAAGAACGCCGGCTACGATGTGACGACCACCAGCGGCAGTCCATGCCCCGCCGTGATCGGCGGTCTGGACTGCACGCCGCTCTACAACCCGGATCCCCATGATTCCTGGGACGGCACCATCAGCCGTGGCGATGTCACGGCCGACGCCACCGCCAAGACCCGGGCGATATACCTTTTCGACACGATCAAGTTCTCGGAGCAGTGGCTGGCGAACGTGGGCCTGCGGTACGACCACTACAGCATCAGCGGCGACTATACGCCTCGCGGTGGGACGACTACGCACGGCAGCGAAAGCTGGAACATGTTCAACTACCAGTTGGGCCTGGTCTACAAGCCGGCACGTAACGGCAGCATTTACGTGTCCTACGCCACGGCGTCTACGCCGCCTTCGATTGCCGGCGGCGACCAGACCAGCGCCGGCGACTACAGCCAGCTCGATCCGGAAAAGAGCCGCAGCATTGAGCTGGGTACCAAGTGGAACGTGTTCGACGAGAAGCTGGCCCTGACCGCAGCCGTGTTCCAGAGCGAGCGCAAGGATGCCCAGATCGAAGTGGAGCCGGGAGTCCTGGAACAAGCCGGCAAGACCCGCGTCAAGGGCCTGGAGTTGGGTTTCGCGGGAAGCGTCACGCCCAAGTGGCAGGTGTACGGCGGCTACACCTACATGAAGAGCAAGCTGGTCAAGGGCGCCTACAGCAACGTCAACGAAGGCGACGAACTGGCCAATACGCCCCGGCACAGCTTCAGCCTGTGGTCGACCTACAAGGTCCTGCCCCAGCTGACCGTCGGGGGCGGTGCGTATTATGTGGGCAAGACCTTCGGCGGCAACCAGGGCGGAGCGGGCGGCGGCGCCAACGGCGTCTACATGCCTTCGTACTGGCGCTTCGACGCCATGGCGGCCTACGAAGTCAACGAGCATCTCACTATGCAGCTGAACGTGCTCAACCTGACCGACAAGGAGTACTACACCCGCACCAATGGCGTGCACCACGTCGATTACGGCCCGGGGCGCCAGGCCATCCTGAGCGCGAACGTTCGCTTCTGATCGACACGTCGCTGTTCCGGCCGCCGGGATCCCGGCGGCCGGCCATCCCGCCGGGCGGGCCGCAGCACAATGCGGCCTGCCCGGCGGGATTTTTCATTCCCGCGTCCCGCACGCCTACAATTCCTTTCGTAGCCACGCATCGCAAGGAGTCCACAACCATGGAATCGCAATCCTCCCCCGTCTGGTTCATTACCGGCTGTTCGACCGGCTTCGGCCGGGCGCTGGCCAGGGAAATCCTCGAGCATGGCGGGCGGGCGGCGGTGACCGCCCGCGACGCGGCGCATGTGGCCGACCTGGCGGGCGCGGCCGGCGAGCGCTGCCTGCCGCTGGCGCTCGACCTGGCCAATCCTGCGCAGATCGCCGACGCAGCCCGGCAGGCCGAATCGCATTTCGGACGCATCGACGTGCTGGTCAACAATGCCGGCTACGGCTACCAGGCCGCCATCGAAGAGGGCGAAGACGCAGAGATCCGCGCCCAGTTCGAGGCCAATGTCTTCGGGCTGTTCGCGCTGACGCGGGCGCTGCTGCCCGGCATGCGCACGCGCCGCCTGGGCCATGTCATCAACATCACCTCGGTGGCCGGGTTCATCGGCTTCCAGGGCTCCGGATACTATGCCGCGTCCAAGCACGCGGTCGAGGGTTGGTCGGACGCGCTGGCCGCCGAGGGCAAGCCGCTGGGCATCCGCGTGACCTGCATCGAGCCGGGGCCGTTCCGCACCGATTGGGCCGGCCGCTCGCTGCGCCAGACGCCCAACCGCATAGCCGACTATGCCGAGACCGCCGGCGCACGCATGGCCCGCACGGCGCAGGGCAGCGGCCGGCAGGCAGGCGATCCGGTGCGCGCCGCCCAGGCCATCGCGCGGATCGCGCTGGCGGACGCGCCGCCGCGCCACCTGGTGCTGGGGGCCATGGGCATCGAGGCCGTGACCCGCAGCCTGCGCGAGCGGCTGGCCGAGATCGAGCAGTGGCGCGAGGTCGGCCTGGCCACGGATTTCCCCGCAGGGGGCTGAGGCGCCCGGCTGCCCGTGGCCGGAAGCGGGCCCGGTATCGAGCCCGGACGATGCCGTAATGCGTGCGGGAGGCATCGCGGCGCAGCCGCCTGGCGGGGCCTGCCCGCCCCGCGTGGATGCGGGGCCGGCGGAATCGGGAGTCAGCCCTCGAACCAGTTCAGCACGCCGTCCAGGCCGCTGACGTTGAGCGCGTAGCGGGCCTGCCGGCGCACCACGGGCTTGGCGCGGTAGGCCACCGAATAGCCGGCCAGGGCGAGCATCTTCAGGTCGTTGGCGCCGTCGCCCAGGGCGATGATCTGCTCCGGGGCGGCACCGTGGGCTTCGGCGAAGGCTTTCAGGCAGGCGGCCTTGCCGTCGGCGTCCACGATGCGCCCCGAGACCGTGCCGGCGAGCAGGCCGTCGCGCACTTCCAGCGTGTTGGCGCGGGTCTCGTCCAGCCCCAGCCGTTCGCGCAGCCGCTCGGTAAAGAAGGTGAAGCCGCCCGAGACCAGCAGGATCTTCAGGCCGGCGGCCTGCGCGCTGGCCAGCAGCCGGTCGGCGCCGGGGTTCAGGCGCAGCCTTTCCCGGTAGACCCGTTCCAGCGCCGAAACCGGCGTGCCTTCCAGCAGCGCGACGCGCCGGCGCAGGCTTTCGGAGAAATCCGCGATCTCGCCGCGCATCGCCGCTTCGGTGATCGCCGCCACCGCCGGCTTGCGCCCGGCGATGTCGGCGATCTCGTCTATGCACTCGATGTTGATGAGCGTGGAATCCATGTCCATCGCCAGCACCTTGCAGTCGGCCAGGCGCCGGCCGGCGGGCACGAAGGCATGGTCGACGCCGGCCGCCTCGCACCAGTCGCGCACGGCCGTTTCGGTTTCGGGGTCCTGGCGCACGTCCAGCAGGCGCGCGGCGGTGGCGCTCAGGCGGTGCAGGCCCTTGGCCTCGGCCAGGGCGGCCGCCTGTTCGGCCGCCTCGGCGGTCAGGGAGGGGGCTTGCACGACGAGATTGACGGAGCTCATGAGGGTAGTTTGCCGGTTCTGGGAAAAGGAGAGGGTCACGCCAGCGCCCGCAGCACCGCCCGCACGGCGTCGATGCGGGCGGCCAGGTCCGGTGTGCGCACCGCGATCTTCAGTTTGTCCTGGCCGGCCAGCTGCACATGGCGCTGCTTTTGCACCAGTTCGATGATGCGCAGGGGGTCGATGGGCGGATTGGGCTTGAACTGCAGGGTGGCGGCGGCTTCGCTGGCGTCGATCTTCTGCACGCCCAGCGGCTGCGCCGCCAGCCGCAGCCGGTGGGTGGCCAGCAGGGTGCGGGCGGCTTCGGGCAGCTTGCCGAAGCGGTCGACGAGTTCTTCCTGGATACCGATCAGGTCGTCCTCGGTAGCGACGTGCGACAGCCGCTTGTAGACCGCCAGCCGGGCGTGCACGTCGGCGCAGTAGTCCGCCGGCAGTAGCGCGGGGGCATGCAGGTTGACTTCGCAGCCGGCGGCGAAGGGGGCGTCCAGGTCGGGTTCTTCGCCGGCCCTGAGCGCGCGCACCGCCTCGTTGAGCATGTCCGTGTACATGGAAAAACCCACTTCCTGGATGTTGCCCGATTGCGATTCGCCCAGCACTTCGCCGGCGCCGCGGATTTCCAGGTCGTGCATGGCCAGGTAGAAGCCGGAGCCCAGTTCCTCCATGGCCTGGATCGCCTCCAGCCGCTTGCGGGCGTTGGACGTGATGGCGTCTTCGCCGGGCGTGAGCAGGTAGGCGTAGGCCTGGTGGTGGGAACGCCCGACCCGCCCGCGCAGCTGGTGCAGCTGGGCCAGCCCGAAGCGGTCGGCGCGGTGGATGACGATGGTGTTGGCGGTGGGCACGTCGATGCCGGTTTCGATGATGGTCGTGCACAGCAGCACGTTGTAGCGCTGCTGGTAGAAGCCCTTCATGACCTGCTCGAGCTCGCGCTCGGGCATCTGCCCGTGGGCCACGGCGATGCGGGCCTCGGGCACCAGCTCTTCGAGCCGGGCGCGCCGGTTGTGGATGGTCTCGACCTCGTTGTGCAGGAAATAGGCCTGCCCGCCGCGCTTGAGTTCGCGCAGCAGCGCTTCGCGTACCGTGCTGCCGTCCTCGCGTCGCACGAAGGTCTTGATCGCCAGCCGCTTCTGCGGAGCGGTGGCGATGACCGAGAAGTCGCGTATGCCTTCCAGCGACATGCCCAGCGTGCGCGGGATGGGCGTGGCCGTGAGCGTGAGCACGTCCACCTCGGCGCGCAGCGCCTTCAGGGCTTCCTTCTGCCTGACGCCGAAGCGGTGCTCCTCGTCGATGATCACCAGCCCCAGCCGCTGGAAGCGGACCTCGCGTGAGAGCAGCTTGTGGGTCCCGATCACGATGTCCACCTTGCCCGCGTTGATGCCTTCGACGGCGGCGGCGACCTCGCGCGCGGAGCGGAAGCGCGACAGCTCCACCACCTGCACCGGCCAGTCCGCGAAGCGGTCGGAGAAGGTCTGCGCGTGCTGTTCCGCCAGCAGGGTGGTGGGGCACAGCAGCGCGACCTGCTTGCCGTTGGCCACGGCCAGGAAGGCGGCGCGCAGGGCGACCTCGGTCTTGCCGAAGCCGACGTCGCCGCACACCAGGCGGTCCATGGGCTTGCCGGAGGTCATGTCGGCGATCACGGCCTCGATGGCGGCGGCCTGGTCGGGCGTTTCCTCGAAGCCGAAGCCTTCGGCGAAGACCTGGTAGTCGGCCATCGGCAGTTTGAAGGCGTAGCCCTCGCGCGCGGCGCGCTTGGCGTAGAGCGCCAGCAGTTCGGCGGCGCTGTCGCGCACCTGCCGGGCCGCCTTGCGCCGGGCGCGGTCCCACTGGCCCGAGCCCAGCTGGTGCAACGGCGCGGCCTCCGGGTCGGCGCCGCTGTAGCGGGCGATGACGTGCAGCTGCGAGACCGGCACGTAGAGCGTGCTGCCGTTGGCGTATTCGAGATGCAGGAATTCCATCTCGCCTTCGCCCATGTCCATGTTGACCAGGCCGTGGTAGCGCCCGATGCCGTGCTGGGCATGGACCACGGGGTCGCCGGCGCGCAGCTCGGACAGGTCGCGCACCATGGCCTCGACGTTGCTGGCGCGTTCCTGCTCGCGGCGTCCGCGGCGCGGGGTGCCGGCGTGGTCGGGGTAAAGGTCGTCCTCGGTCAGGAAGACCAGGCCGTCGCCGGGCAGCGAGAAGCCCGCGGCCAGGGGCGCCACCGCCAGCGCGAAGGCGGCGTCGGATTCCAGGAAGGCCTGGATGCTTTCGGGCTGGGCCTGGGCCGGCAGGCCGAACTCGGCCAGCATCTGCGAGATGGTCTCGCGCCGCCCGGCGGAATCCGCGCACAGCAGCACGCGCGCGCCGGCGCCTTGCGTGGCCGTGCGCAGGCGGGCGAGCGGGTCCTCGGCGCGCCGCGCCACGGCTACGTCGGGCGCCGGGCGGAAATCGGGGTGATCCCCGCCGGCGGCCAGCGCCAGGCGCGAGAAGGCCTTGAGGCGGGCGAAGAGTTCCTCCGCGCCCAGGAACAGCGAGGCCGGCGGCAGCACCGGCCGCTCGCGGTCGCTCTTGAGGAAGGCGTAGCGGCCCGCGGTGTCCTGCTCGAAGCGGCGCACGGCGTCGTCGATGTCGCCCAGCGTGACCGTGACGGCGCCTTCCTGCAGATAATCGAACAGCGTGGCCGTCTCTTCGAAGAAGAGCGGCAGGTAGTATTCGACCCCCGCGAAGGCGATGCCGTTGCCGATGTCGCGGTAGGGCAGGGCGCGCGACGGGTCGCCTTCGAAGACCTCGCGAAAGCGCGCGCGGAACCGCCCGCGCGCCGCCTCGTCCATCGGGAATTCGCGGCCCGGCAGCAGTTGGACTTCGCGCACGGGATACAGGCTGCGCTGGGTGTCGACGTCGAAGCTGCGGATGGATTCAATCTCGTCGTCGAACAGGTCCAGCCGGTAGGGCAGTACCGAGCCCATGGGGAAGAGGTCGATCAGCCCGCCGCGCAGGCAGAATTCCCCGGGCGCTGCCACCTGGGTGACGTGGCTGTAGTTGGCCAGCGTCAGCTGGCTGCGCAGCGCCGCCTCGTCCAGCTTGTCGCCCTGGCGGAACGAGAAGGTGTAGGCGGCCAGGAACGAAGGCGGCGGCAGCCGGTAAAGCGCGGTGGTGACCGGCACGGTCAGTACGTCCACGCCCTGGCTCATCAGCGCATGCAGGGTCTGCAGACGTTCGGACACCAGGTCCTGGTGGGGCGAGAAACTGTCGTAGGGCAGGGTTTCCCAGTCCGGCAGCTGGCGCACCCGCAGGGCGGGGGCGAACAGGCGGATCTCGTCGGCCAGCCGCTGGGCTTCCTGGGGGTCGGCGGTCAGCACGACCACCGGCCGGCCGGCGCGCGCGGCCAGGTCGGCCAGCAGCCAGGCGTCGCCCGAGCCGGGCGGCCGCGGCTGGGCATGGCGCAGGCCGGGCTTGAGGGCGCGCAGGACCGGGGCGGTGGAAAAAGCCGTGCGGGCGGGAGGGGGGGAGGGGGTGCGGGTCGACATCAGGCCGGAGATTATAAAATCCCCGCTCCATGTCCTCCCGTATCCTCGCTCTCGTGCCCGCCGCGGGCATCGGCACCCGCGCCCAGACCGGCGGCCAGCCCCCCCAGCCCAAGCAGTACCGGCTGGTGGGCGGCCAGACCATGCTGCGCCGGGCGGTCTGCGCCCTGCTGGCCGAGCCGCGCATCGCCCAGGTGCGGGTGGCCGTGGCCGCGGGCGACGAACAGGCCGGCGCGGCGCTCGCCGGCCTGCCGCGCACCGTCGTGCGCCATTGCGGCGGGCCCACGCGCGCCGATACGGTGGCCGCTGCCCTGCGCGACAGCGGCGCGGCCGGCGACGACTGGGTGCTGGTGCACGATGCCGCCCGGCCCGGGCTGCCCGCCGACGCGCTGGCGCGGCTGGTCGATGCCTGCCTGGCCGACGGCGTGGGCGGCCTGCTGGCCCTGCCAGTGGCCGATACGGTCAAGCAGGGCGCGCAGCGGGTGGCGGGCACGCTGGCGCGCGACGGGCTGTGGCTGGCGCAGACGCCGCAGATGTTCCGCGCCGGCCCGCTGGCCCGCGCGCTGGAGGCCGCGGCGGCCGGCGGCCTGGCGGTCACCGACGAGGCCGGCGCCATGGAGGCCGCCGGGCATGCGCCGCTGCTGGTGCGCGGTTCGGCGCGCAACGCCAAGCTCACCTGGCCCGAAGATTTCGACCTGCTGGAGAAATGGTTATGAGGACGCATCGATGACCCCGGGCCTGAGGGTCGGGCAGGGCTACGACATCCACGCCCTGGCGCCGGGCCGGCCGCTGGTGCTGGGCGGGGTGGCCATCCCGCACAGCCATGGCCTGCTCGGCCATTCGGACGCCGACGCGCTGCTGCATGCCGTGACCGACGCCGTCCTGGGCGCCGCCGGCCTGGGCGACATCGGCCGGCATTTCCCCGACACGGACCCCGCCTATCGCGGGGCGGACAGCCGCGTGCTGCTGCGGGCCGCCGCCGCCAAGGTGCGCGAGGCGGGCTGGCGGGTGGTGAACGTGGACGCCACCGTCCACGCGCAGGCGCCGCGCATCGCGCCGCATGCGGCGGCCATGGCCGGCAACATCGCGGCCGATCTCGGGCTGCCGCCCGATGCCGTCAATGTCAAGGGCAAGACCAACGAGGCCCTGGGGCCGGTCGGCCGCCAGGAAGGCATCGCCGCCACCGCGGTGGCGCTGCTGGCGCGCGCGGGCTGAAAGCGGGCGGCGCAAACCGGAGGGGCGCCTTCACTGGCGAGGGATGCCCGCTTTCTTGACGACATCGCCCCAGCGCTGATATTCGGCGGCGATGAATTCCCCGTAATCCTGCGCATTGCGATAGGTTGCCATCAGGCCCTTGCTCTTCATCTGTGCCTGGTATTGCTCGCCGGTCACCACTTTCCTGATCGCGGTATCCATCGCCTGGATGATTTCCGGCGGCACGCCCTTGGGCGCCATGACGCCGTTCCAGGGCTCGATGATGAGGTCGTCCATTCCCAGTTCGCCGACCGAAGGGACATCCGGCAGCTCGGGATTGCGCGCTTTCGACAGCGTCAGCAACGCCTTGAGGCGGCCTTCCTTGATGAACGGCAGGACGACCGGCAGATCATCGAACACGATATCGATCCGCCCGCCCAGCAGGTCCATCAGCGCGGGCATCGAACCGCTGTAGGTGACGTGCACCATGGGCTGTTTTGTCAGCATTGCAACCAGCTCGCCCGTCAGGTGATTGCCCGAACCGATGCCGGACGACCCGTAGGACAGGCCGCCCGGCTTCTTTTTCGAGTATGCCAACAGCTCTTCGAAGGTATTCACGGGAAGGTCGGCATTGACCACCAGCGCCTTGGGAATCGCGGAAATTTGCGAGACGGGCGCAAGCCGCATTGGCAGGTCTTCGGGCACGCTCGCGGATACATGGGGGCTGATGACCAGGCCTGTGACGTTGACCAGATACGTGTAGCCGTCAGGCGTGGCATCTGCCACGTAATTGGTGCCGATCAGGCCTGTGGCGCCCGGCTTGTTGATGACGACGACCGATTGCCCCAGCTCCTTTGCCAGCCCTTCTCCCAGGATCCGGGCCACCATGTCGGTATTGCCGCCAGGTGCGAAGGCAACGACCAGATTGATCGGCTTGCTGGGCCAGGACGCGGCATGCGCCAGTGACGCAACGCTCAGGGCAAGGCACATGAACACGCGATGTGCGAGGTATTTCATGGTTTGTCTCCGTCTGCTTCGTAGGAATGCACCCGGCCACTCGGGGAACGCCTGGGCATGCCGGGTGTTGTCTTCTTCGTTGTGCCGGGGAGTCTACGCGACAACCCGGTCGTCCTGGCAATAAATCCGGCACCGCCGTATCCATTGCCAAATTGAGGTGGGCGGGCTATTGTCGCCCGCACAACCCGATGATGGAGACAGGCAGTATGAATGCGCAATCGTTGCCCCCGGAGTGGTTTGCCCGCCTGGCAGAAGTCGATACCCCCACGATCTGCAATGCCCTGGAGCTGGCCTGCGGCAGGCGGGACCTCACAGGCTTCACCTATGGCACGCCGCTGGCCCTGCCCAGCCCCATGCCCCCCATCGTCGGCTATGCCCGCACCATGCGATTCCGCGCCGCAACGCCCAACCCCCGCACGGGTCCGGAGGGTGTCCGGCATCGCCTGGACTATTTCCGCTACATCACGCCCAAGCCGGGCGAGCCGGTGCTGCTCGTCATGGAAGATATCGATCCCTGCCCGGGCATCGGCTCGAACTGGGGCGAGGTCAATACCACCATTCACAAGGCGCTCGGCGTCAGGGGCGTGCTGACGAACGGCTCCGTGCGCGACATCGATATGCTGGCGCCGGGATTTCCGATCATTGCCGGCAGCATCGGCCCGTCCCATGCGCATGCCCACATCGTCGACTATGACGAGCCCGTCAGCGTGTTCGGCATGCTGGTCAGGCCGGGCGATATCGTTCACGCGGACCGGCACGGCGGTGTCATCATTCCGATGGAATATGCGGCGGAGATGCCGCGCTGCATCGACCTGACGTTCAAAAAGGAAGCGCCCCTGCTCGAGGCCGCCAGGCGGCCGGGTTTTTCCGTGGCCGACATCGAACGCGCGCTGCAGGCGGCCAGCGACATACACTGACATCGGGGGCTCCGGCGCCAGGGGGGTGGGCGCTGCCGGCGCGGACTCCGACGGCGGCGCAACATCGGGTTGCCATTGCCCGGGATGATCGGGGCAATGCCCATTGTCCGGATCGGGCAGGCGGCGTATGCTCCCGGCAGGGTCCGGCACAGGAAAGGCTCGCGAGGCCGGCGGGACCCGCAGTCCAGGCCCTAGAGGAGAGACGCCCATGGTTCCCCCGTCCGTGTCACCCGTCGTCGACGCGCTCCCTTCCACCGAAGCCGAGACCGAGCCGGACCGCCGCCGCTTCCTGCGGCGCGGCGGCGCGCTGGTCGGCGCGGTGGCCGCCGGCACGGCCGGCAGCGCCCTGGCGCAGCAGCAGCCCGCGCCGTCGGCCCTGCCGCCCGACGTTCCGCCCTGGATGAAGGTGCCCGGCGCCCCCACCGGCGGCCAGCTCTACGGCAAGCCTTCCGAATTCGAAAAAAACGTGGTGCGCCACCTGCGCTCCACCGACAAGCAGTATTTCTCGTCGTCCACCCGTTCGCCGCTGCAGGAGCTCGACGGCATCATCACCCCCAACGGCCTGTTCTACGAGCGCCACCACGGCGGGGTGCCGGACATCGACCCCGCCCAGCACCGGCTCATGCTCCACGGCCTGGTGGAGCGTCCCCTGGTCTTTACCGTTGACGACCTGCGGCGCTTTCCGTCCGAATCCCACATCTATTTCCTGGAGTGCTCGGGCAACCCCAGCTTCACCGCCTACGGCAAGACCGCCGCCGAGGCCAACGGCCTGGTCAGCTGTGCGGAATGGACGGGCGTGCCCCTGAAGACCGTGCTGCGGGAAGCCGGCCTGAAGCCCGAGGCCAAGTGGGTGGTGGCCGAAGGCGCCGACGCCGCGGCCATGACGCGCAGCGTGCCCATCGAGAAATGCCTGGACGACGCCCTGCTGGTCTACAGCCAGAACGGCGAGCGCCTGCGGCCCGAGCAGGGCTATCCGCTGCGCCTGCTGCTGCCGGGCTACGAAGGCAACATGAGCATCAAGTGGCTGCGCCGGCTGCACGTGGTGGATGCGCCGGTCTACTCGCGCGAGGAAACTTCCAAATACACCGACCCCCTGCCCGACGGCAAGGCGCGCAAGTTCACCTACTACATGGAAGCCAAGTCCATCATCACGGCGCCGTCCGGCGGGCAGAAGCTGGCCGCCAAGGGCTTCTGCGAGATCCGGGGCATCGCCTGGAGCGGCCACGGCAAGATCACCAAGGTGGACGTTTCGGTCGACGGCGGGCGCAACTGGCAGGAGGCCGAACTGCAGCAACCCGTGCTGACGCGGGCGATCACGCGCTTCCGCTTCCCGTGGGAATGGAACGGCGAACCGGCCGTCATCCTCAGCCGGGCCACCGACGAGACCGGCTACGTCCAGCCTACGCTCGAAGAGCTCGTCAAGGCTCGCGGCACGGGTTCGTTCTACCACAACAACGCGATGACGCCCTGGCGCATCGCCGCCACCGGGGAGGTGACCAATGCGCGCGCGTGAGGGCTTCTTATCCTGTGCGACGGCCGCGGCCGTCGCGATGGCTGCGTGGGGAACGGCGGCGGTGGCCGCCGACGCACCCGCGCGCTACGGCATCGGCCAGCCGGCCACCGAGGCGCAGATCGCCGGCTGGAACATCGACATCGCGCCGGACGGCAAGAACCTGCCGCCCGGGGCCGGCACGGTGGCCGAGGGCCACAAGATCTACGAGACCGCCTGCACGGCCTGCCACGGCGCCAAGGGCGAAGGCGGCATGGGCGACCGGCTGGTCGGCGGGCAGGGCACGCTCGCCAGCGACAAGCCGGTACGCACGGTCGGCAGCTACTGGCCTTACGCGACCACGCTCTACGACTACATCCGCCGCGCCATGCCGCTGACCGCGCCGCAGACGCTGAGCAACGACGAGGTCTACGCGGTGACCGCCTATGTGCTCTACCTGAACGGGCTGGTCAAGGAAGACGCCCGCCTGGACGCGCAGGCGTTGCGGGACATCAAGATGCCCAACCGCGACGGCTTCGTGGACGACCCGCGTCCCGACGTCAAGCCCACGGCCTGCATGAAAGACTGCCAGGGTGCGCTTGCGCCCTGAACAACCCGCTGTCGTCCGGAACGCAGACCGGCGCCCTGGGGGCGCCGGTCTGTTTTTGCGACGTGGGGCCAGGAGCAGGCCGGTTCCGGGCCGGGACGGACTGGCGCGACCCGCCCGGGGCGCCGGCCCCGGTCGCGGGGGGAGGGCACTGCGGCCGGTGCCCGGGCGGGACGAGCCCGCGGCCTGCTACTTGCCCTGCGCAGCCAACGCCAGCGCGGCGGCGTTGACCACTGCAGCGATTCGCCCGACGTCACGCAATTGCTCGACGGACAGCCCTTCCTTCTTGAGCAGCGCGTAGTGCGACTGCACGCAGAAGTGGCACTTGCCCACGATGGACGCCGCCAGCGCAAAGAGCTCGAAGCGCTTTTTCTCGACCCCGCCGTGGCTGGCGTAGGCGTTCATGCGCAGCTGGGCGGGCAGGCTCTTGAGCTGCTCGTCACCGGTCATGTCGACGTAGGGGTACCAGGCGTTGTTCATGCCCATGAGCGCCGCCGCCGTCAGGGCGGCATTGGCGTCGCCTTCCGGCAGAGCCGACTTGAAGGCCTCGACCAGCACCGCGCTGCGCGCCGCGTAGGCGCTTGCCAGCGCGGCCCCCAGGGCGTCCTCGGCCGGCAGGGTGGAGCGGCTGATGACGGCATCCAGGTTCAGGCGGATGTCCTTGGCCCAATCCGGGAGCTGTTCTTTTATAGACGCAAGAATTTCCATAGCTTTACCCTATTGTCTGGGGCTGAAAAAAGCCCGGACGGAGCCGGGCCCGGACGGATTACAGCGTGTCGCCGCCGACCGCGCGGTTGCACGGGCAGAGCTCGTCGGTTTGCAGGCCGTCGAGCAGGCGCAGGACCTCTTCGGGGTTGCGGCCGACGTTCAGGTTGTTGACCGACACGTGCTGGATGACATTGTCGGGGTCGACGATGAAGGTGGCGCGCAGGGCGACGCCGGCAGCCTTGTCGCGCACGCCGAGCTGGTCGACCAGCGAACCGGTCGTGTCGCCGAACTGGTAGTGGCCCAGCTTGTTCAGGTCGGGGTGCTCGCGGCGCCATGCCAGCTTGCAGAATTCGTTGTCGACCGAGCCGCCCAGCAGGACCGCGTCGCGGTCTTCGAAATCCTTGGCCAGCTTGTTGAAGCCGACGATTTCGGTCGGGCAGACGAAGGTGAAATCCTTGGGATAGAAATAGATCACCTTCCACTTGCCGGGGAAGGAGCTCTCGGTGATTTCCTCGAAGGCGGACACGCCGTTTTCTTCGTGGTGGTTGAAGCCGGGCTTGACGCCGGCGACTTTGAAGGGTTCGAGCTTATCGCCAACAGTTTTCATGAAGACTCCTGGTTGTTGGTGGGAGGAATAAGGCACTGGGGCCTATTCTACGCTATTGGATTTCGCTGTCTAATTGATAATTTCTAATTTTGGCTTTGGGCAGCTCTATGTGGGCGGTCAGTCCGCCGCCGGGCCGGGGGAACAGCCGCAGGGTGCCGCCGGCATGGCCGAGCAGGCGCTCCACGATGGCCAGTCCCAGTCCCGCGCCGCTCACGCCGGTACGCGCGGCGTCGCCGCGCGAGAAGGGCCGCAGCAGGCGGTCGACGTCTTCTTCGGCGATGCCGGGACCGCGGTCCGAAACCTCGATCACCAGTGTGTTGCCCTCGGATTGCACCCGCATGACGATGTGCGCCCGCCCGTCGGACGATTTGCCGTAGCGGCGGGCGTTTTCGATCAGGTTGCTCACTACGCGCTTGAGGTTGAGCGCGGTGATGCGGGCCCGCAGTCCCGGCTCGATGGATGCCTGCAGGTGGCCCCCCAGCGTTTCCGTATGGCTGCGCTCGCGCTCGTAGAGCTCGCCCAGTACGGCCGACACGTCGGTGGCGGTCTGCGGCAGCACGCCGGCCGGCCGCGCGTATTCCATGAGCTGGCCGATGCTGTGGTCGATCTGCGCCAGGTCCTCGTCTATGGCCAGGCGGGCGTCTTCGGAGACGCCGCTCATTTCGATTTCCAGCCGCATGCGTGCCAGCGGCGTGCGCAGGTCGTGCGAAATGCCCGCCAGCATGAGTTCGCGGTCCGCCTCGGTCTGCCTCAGGTCGCGTGCCATGCGGTTGAAGCTGGTGTTGAGCTCGCGGATTTCAAGAGGCCCGTGCTCGGGCAGGGGCGAGGGCGTGTCGCCGCGCGACAGCGCCTGGGCCGCGCGGGACAGGCGCGACAGCGGCCGGTTGACGAACCCCACGCTGACGGCCGCGCCGATCAGCGACAGCAGCAGGGCGGTGGCGCCCCAGCCCAGCCATTCGATGCCGCCGGTCAGGCCGATCTGCTCGCGTTCGAAGACCAGCCAGTAGTGGTCGCTGCCGATGCTGAAGCCTATCCAGAAGCCGGGCACCTGGTTGACCGACCATGCGATCTGGACGTCCTGCCCGAAGCGCTCCCGGATATGGTCGGCCACCCGCTGCCAATAGTTCTCGTCCGGTAGCGGCTCGACGTAGTCCGTGCCTTCGCGCGGATAGACCTGTATGCCTTCGTTGGTGGCCAGGTCCAGCAGCATCTTGCTGCGCTCGCTGGGCTGCGAGTAGATCAGCGCGGTGCGGGTGATATTGACGGAGGTGATGACGCGCTGGGCCATCTGCGTGGCGCGCGGCCCCATCTCCATGCTGAAGAAGACTTGCAGCCACGCGCCCAGGCTGACCAGCATGAGCGCGGCCAGCAGCAGGAAGGTGCGGCCGAACAGGCCCAGGCGTACCCGCGAACTGACGCCGGAGATCAGGCGGGAGAAGGCCGAGGAGGCCGGTCGCGAGCGGGCCGGGTCAGTTTCCGCCATCGGGCACGAAGACGTACCCCAGGCCCCACACGGTCTGGATGAACACCGGCTTGGACGGGTTCGGCTCGATCAGCTTGCGCAGCCGCGAGATCTGGACGTCCAGGCTGCGGTCGAAGGCCTCGTATTCGCGGCCGCGGGCGAGCTCCATGAGCTTGTCGCGCGAGAGGGGAATCTTGGGATGGCGGGCGAAGACCTTCAGCACCGAGAATTCGCCGGTCGTGATGGGCACCTGTTCGCCGTTGCGCGTGAGCGTGCGGGTCGACAGGTTCAGCACGTAGGGGCCGAACGCGATGGATTCGTTTTCCTGGCTGGGGGCTCCGGGGTGTTCTTCGGTGCCGCGCCGGCGCAGGATGGCGTTGATGCGGGCCAGCAGTTCGCGGGGGTTGAAGGGCTTGGAGAGGTAGTCGTCCGCGCCCATTTCCAGGCCCACGATGCGGTCGATTTCCTCGGCCTTGGCGGTGAGCATGATGATGGGCGTGTTGTCGTGGCCGCCGCGCAGCCGGCGGCAGATCGACAGCCCGTCTTCGCCGGGCAGCATGAGGTCGAGCACCAGCAGGTCGAAATGCTCGCGCTGCCAGAGCTTGCCCATTTCCTTGGCGTCTTCCGCGACGAAGACGTTGAAACCCTGTTCGGACAGATAGCGGCGCAGGAGATCCCGCAGGCGGGGATCATCGTCGACGACCAGGATCTTCCTGATGGGGGAGTTGTTCTGTGTGTTCATGGCCCGAAATGTAACAGCGTCGAGAACCAGCCGCTAGTGGGTTTACACAAGATATTACACATTGCGGCGATCGGTTGAAAGTCGGGGTTATGGCTTGAAAAACAAGGGCCGGCGGCTTCTTTACAATGCCGCTCATGACATGGAATCTGCTGGCCCTGGAGACCTCTTCCGCATATTGCGGCGTGGCGCTGCTGCGCGAGGAAGACGGCGCATGCACGGTGCGCTCGCGCGTGCACGAAGGCGTGCAGGAGCACGCCGAGCGGCTGCTGCCCATGGCGGACGAATTGCTGGCCGAGGCGGGACTCGCGCCGGCAGACCTGCACGCCGTCGCCTTCGGCCAGGGGCCGGGCGCCTTCACCGGCCTGCGCGTGGCCTGCGGCGTGGCCCAGGGGATGGGCCTGGCGCTCGAGCTGCCGGTGCTGCCCGTGGTATCGCACCAGGCGGTGGCCGCCCAGGTGGCGGCCGCGCCGGATGATATCGTGGCGGTCGCCATGGACGCGCGCATGGGCGAGGTGTACCTGGCCGCGTACCGCGCCGGGCGCGACGGCGACTGGCGGGCGCTGCAGCCGCCGGTGTTGATGCCGGCGCCGGCCGTGCCGGGCTGGCTCGCGCAGGCCGCCGCAGCCTGGCAGGAGGCATCGCCGGGGAAGGGCGCGCCGGTCGCGGCGGGCGACGCCTGGCAAGCGTACGCAGGAGAGATGCCGTTGCCCGCGGGCTGGCGCCGCCACGAGGCCGCGCGTCCCGACGCCGAAGCCGTGGCGCGGCAGGCCTGGCGGGCCTGGCAGCGCGGCCAGGCCGTGGCTCCGGACGCGGCAGCTCCCCTCTACGTGCGCGACAAGGTCGCCTATACCACCGCCGAGCGCCTGCAGGGCGAGGGCGGCAACCCCCGGGCGGCCGTACCGCCCGCCGCGGGAACGCCGGCGCCCGCGGCCGAAGCCGGCCGCGCAGGGGATGCCGTGCGGATCGAGGCCATGGGCGAGTCCGACCTGGACGCGGTGGCCGATATCGAGCATTCGGTGCAGTCCTTTCCCTGGACGCGGGGCAACTTCGCCGACGCACTGGCCGCGGGCTACTCCGCCTGGGTCTTGCGGCAGGCCGGCCGCGTGTGCGGGTTCTGCGTGGCCATGACCGCGCCGGACGTGGCGCACCTGCTGGTGATCGGCGTGGCGCGCGACCGGCAGGGCCGCGGCCTGGGCGCCAGGCTGCTCGGCCATTGCGAGGACACGTTGCGGCGGGCCGGCGCGCCGGCGCTGCTGCTGGAAGTCCGGCCGTCCAACGACCGGGCCCTGGCGTTCTACCGGCGCCGCGGCTATGCGCAGGTCGGCCTGCGGCGCGGCTATTATCCCGCCGGCAGGGGGGGCAGGGAGGATGCCCTGGTCATGCGCAAGGTGCTGGCGCCCGCCGCGCCCACGCTCCGGGAAATGCCATGAGGGAACCGCACGCATGAACGGATCGTCGTCCGGCCCGCGCATCGCCGCCCTGCAGCGCGCCTGGCTGCGCGAGCTCGGCGTGGAGCGGCCTTGGCTGCCCGCAGCCTCTGCGGCCTTTGCAGCAGTTCCCGCAGCCCGCGCCGCGCAGGGCGCGCCTGCAACCTCCCGGGCGCCGGCGGCGGGCCGGGACGAGCCCGTATCCCGGCCGGCTTCGCGGCTTGCGCCGTTGCCGGAGCGGCCGGCCTCGCCGGAAGCGGGCCGGCGGGCCGCGCCGGCGCAGGGTACGGCTCCGGGCGTCGCGCCGGCGCCGCCGCAGCGCCGGCCCGCAGGCCTTGCGCCGGCCGGTGCCGCGGCGGGGACTCCTGCCGCCGCAGCCGGGACCGCCGTGCGCCCGGAGGTCGAATCGGCCGACCTGGACGCTTTGCGCGAACAGGTGGTGGGCTGCACGGCCTGCGGGCTGTGCGCGGGCCGGCGCCAGGCGGTCTTCGGCGACGGCGCCCGCCCGGCGCGCTGGATGGTGGTGGGCGAGGCGCCGGGCGAGCAGGAAGACCGGCAGGGCCTGCCTTTCGTGGGGCGTTCGGGCCAGTTGCTGGACGCCATGCTGGCCGCGGTCGGCATGAGCCGGCAGCGCGATGTGTTCATCGCCAATGTCATCAAGTGCCGCCCGCCGGGCAACCGCAATCCCCGTCCGGAGGAAATCGCCGCCTGCAGTCCGTACCTGATGCGGCAGATCGCCCTGCTGCAGCCCGAGCGGATACTGGTGCTGGGCCGCTTCGCGGCGCAGACGCTGCTGGGCACCGAGGCGACCATCGGCAGCCTGCGCGGCCGGCTGCACACCATGCGCTCGGGCGAGCGCGAAATTCCCCTGGTGGTGAGCTACCACCCCGCCTATCTGCTGCGCAGTCCGCACGAAAAGGCCAAGGCCTGGCAGGACCTGCGGCTGGCCGCGGGCAGGAGCTGAGCGCCCGGCACGCGGACGTACCGGCCGCCGGTGCCGGCGCGCCGTCCGGGAGCCGCCCGGACACGGTGCGGCAGCGGCTAGAGCGCCGTGCCGTGGCCCTGCTGCCCGATCTGTTCCTGCAGGGTCGGATCCTGCAGGTGGTTGCGCCGGCTCCAGCGCATGACTACCAGCATCAGCGTGGCCACCAGCAGCCCGAACAGCACGATGATCAGGTTGATCGGCAGCTCCAGCCATAGCATTGCGGTGTACATCGCCACCATGAGCAGGATGTTGATCTGTTCGTTGAAATTCTGCACCGCGATCGAATGGCCGGCCGACAGCAGCACGTGGCCGCGGTGCTGCAGCAGGGCGTTCATGGGCACCACGAAATAGCCGGCCAGGGCTCCGGTGGCCAGCAGCAGCAGGTAGACGCTCCAGGTGGCGTGGACCAGCGGCATCATGAGCACCACCACGCCCATCGCGATGCCCACGGGCAGCACCGAAAGCGCCTTGTGCAGGGGAATGCGCCCGGCCAGGATGGAGCCGAAGACGGTGCCGACGGCCGCCACCAGCATCAGGATGGAGGCCTGGTCGAGCCGGTAGCCCAGGTGCGCCTTGCCCCATTCGATGACGATCAGCTGCAGCGTGGCGCCGGCGCCCCAGAAGAGCGTGGTCACCGCCAGGGAGATCTGCCCCAGCTTGTCCCGCCACAGGATACGCACGTAGCTGCCGAAGGTGCGCATCAGCGCGCAGGGGTTCTTCTGCTGCGGGGGGTAGGCCACGTAGGTGCGCGGGATCAGCAGGTTGCAAAGGGCCGCGGCGAAGTAGACGAAGGCGATCATGAGTATGGCCGCCTCGGCCGGCGTATGGACCAGGCGGTGGATCCAGGGATGGCCGAGGAGCCAGGCCGACACGTCCGGCGTGATCAGCGCGCCGCCCAGCGCCGTGCCCAGGATGATGGAAATGACCGTCAGGCCTTCGATCCAGCTGTTGCCCTTGACCAGCTGGTCGGGCGGCAGCATCTCGGTGACGATGCCGTACTTGGCCGGCGAATAGGCTGCCGCGCCGACGCCGACCAGGCCGTAGGCGGCACAGACCAGGTAGGTCTGGTGCTGGGTCGACAGGCCCAGCCCCGCGTAGAGGAACATCAGCAGACAGCCCGTCACCTTGAGCGCGTTGGTGGCGAACATGACGCGCCCCTTGGGGAAGGAATCGGCGATCGCGCCCACGAAGGCGGCCAGCAGCACGTAGGCCAGGGCGAACCACCATTTCATCATGGGAGCCATCCAGTCGGGGCCGTGCAGTTCCTGGATCAGCGCTATGGCAGCGATGAATAGCGCGTTGTCGGCCAGCGAAGACAGCGCCTGCGCGGCCATGACCAGGTAGAAGCCTCTTTTCAAGCTGAAGTCCCAGTAGCGGTCCGGAGGGGCCGTCGTCGCGGCCCGATCAGATGTATCGCGAGGAAAAAAGTGTCAAGAAGTATAGCCGCACGTCCGGCGCTGCCCCGCGCCGCGCGTTGCGGCGGCGGTATCCGGGGCGGCGCGTGCCGGCGGGCGCCTGGGGTATCATACAAGCCGCATAGATCCGGCCCCGAGGGGCCGTTTTGCAATCCGCGCCCGTCCGTCCAATTCCCGGTTCCGTCACAGTGCGACTGACTCAGATCAAACTCGCGGGGTTCAAGTCCTTCGTCGACCCCACCGTCATTCCGGTTCCCAGCCAGATGGTCGGGGTGGTCGGCCCCAACGGATGCGGCAAGTCGAACATCATCGACGCGGTGCGCTGGGTGCTGGGCGAATCCAAGGCGTCCGAGCTGCGCGGCGAATCCATGCAGGACGTGATCTTCAACGGCTCGGGCAACCGCAAGCCGTCGGCGCGGGCCTCGGTGGAACTGGTGTTCGACAATAGCGCGGGGCGTGCCGCCGGGCAGTGGAGCGCCTACG
>Ga0180222_1000377_pt1 | contig 66645 bp, 59 predicted proteins | sample eDN5th37CKraftOP_FD_151336 | JGI IMG/M metagenome (GOLD analysis project Ga0180222, IMG submission 151336) | Enriched Organic Plus compost microbial communities from Emeryville, California, USA - eDNA 5th pass 37_C Kraft OP (version 2) (version 2) ... | reverse complement strand
AGCCCGGGCCGGGCGGCGGGCGGTCGACCAGCGTGGCGAGCTGGGGCGCGATGCGTTCGGGCAGGGCGGCCCGGGCGCGGCGGCCCCGCGTCGCGGATGCCTTGCCGGCAGGGCGGGCTGGTCCGGTATCGGCGTCGGTATTGGCATCGGCATCCGCTTCGGCCTCGGCGTCGTGCCCCGGCCGCGCGTAGGCGTCGTCCAGCTTGCGCAGCAGCCATTGCTTGTCGCCGGAGCCGGTGCGCACCAGCACCCAGCCCCCGGCCAGCCGGCCGCCTTCCAGTTCGAAATGCAGCTTGCCCTGTTCGAGGCCGCGGCGCGGGTCTCCCTGCGGCTTCCAGCGGCCGCTGTCCCAGATGTCGACGTGGCCGGCCCCGTAGTGGCCGGCGGGAATGTCGCCCTCGAATCTGCCGTATTCCAGGGGATGGTCCTCGACATGGACCGCCAGGCGCTTGACGGCCGGATCCAGCGAAGGGCCCTTGGGCACCGCCCAACTGGCCAGCACGCCGCCGATCTCCAGCCGGAAATCGTAGTGCAGGCGGCGCGCCTGGTGGCGCTGGACGACGTAGGCCAGGGCGCGGCCCCGCGCGGCGGCGGGCCGCGCCCCGCCCGGTTCGGGCGTGGCGGCGAAATCGCGCTTGGCGCGATAGCGGCTCAGTGGGGCGTCGCGGGGCATGGCGGTCGGCGGGCGATCACGGGGCTGCGCTCCTGCGGCCGGGCAAAGCGCAGGCCTCAAGGATAGTTCGAATTGCGGACATTGGTCTTGTAGGGCGCCGGCTCGGTATTGTCGGCCCAGCTGGAGTCGGCTGCGGTGTCGTGCGGCGGCATGCGGCCGGCCTCGCCGGTTTCCGGCGGGACGGGGGCCGGGCGCCGCGGCACTTCCACCGGGCCGGCGGGCGGGAAGATCCGGGGGCCGGCGCCGCCGGCCGTCTTGCCGGCCCCGCTCCCGCCGGCCGTGGGTCCGCCGGTTGCGGGGCCTGCCCTTGTGCGCGGTCCGGCCGCGGCGGGCGCCGGCCGGCGCAGGCGATTGTCGTGCGGTTTCGACATGGGCGCTCCCGGGCGTGCCGCCGTCAATGCGCCGCCGGTTCGCCCGGCGTCGGCAGGCCCTGTTGCGCGCCGCCCTGGACCGCGCGCGGCACGGTGCTCCAGCGGTCGGTGTTGCGCAGGAAGCGGGCCACCCTGTCGCCCAGCAGCGCCAGCAGCAGGACCGTGAGCGACCATCCCAGCAAGAAAACCGCGAATTCCATCAGCAGGTGCATGTCGTTCCCCTCTCTTGGACCATCGGACGCGGCGTGGCGCCGCGCCGGTGGCCAGCAAGCGCCGTTCCCGGGCGCGCGCCGGGGCCGGCGGGCCGCCGTTGTAAGACTTGCCAAGGGCCGTTTTCCGCCTTCCGGCCTGCGCATTCCGCTTTTCCGCTTCCTCGCCTCCTCGCTTCCCCGGCCGCCTGCGGGCTGCTACAGCCCCAGCCCGGCCAGGGCCAGGAAGGTGGCGAACAGCACGAAATGGGTCATGCCCTCGATGGCATTGGTCTGGCCGTCGTTGAGGTTGATGGCCGCCGCCACCAGGGTGACGAAGACCATCACGGTCTGCACCGGCGTCATGGCCATTTGCAGCGGCTGGCCGGTGAACAGCGCCAGCGCCTCCATGGCGGGAACGGTCAGGATGACGGTCGACAGCGACGCGCCCATGGCGATGTTGACCACCGATTGCATGCGGTTGGCCAGCGCCGCGCGCAGGGCCGTGAGGATCTCGGGGCCGGCGCTCAGCGCGGCCACCAGCACCGGCACCAGCGCGGGCGGCGCGCCGCTGCCGCGCAGTCCCGCGGCCAGCGCCCGCGACATCGGTTCGGCCAGGGCGCCGATGGCTGCGATGCCGGCGGCCAGCAGCAGCGCGGCCCGCAGCGTGCCGGCGGTTTCCTGCGCGGCCGGCCCGCAACGGGCCGGGGCGGGCCCGGGTTCGGGCGGCGCGGCCGCATTTTCCCGGGCACGCGGGCGGCGCGCGTTTTCCGGCGCGTCGTAGCTGAAGAAATAGCTGTGCGGCCCGGTCTGCATGCGCAGGAAACCGGCGTAGAGCGTGGCCATCGCCACGATGGTGAAGCCCGAATACACATGCCAGCGGCGCGGCGGCACGAATTCGGGCACTACCATGGAAATGCTCATGGCGGTCAGGATCATGACGCCGTAAGTGCGGCCGGAGTCGTCGTTGTAGGCCTGCTCGCCATGCTTGAGCCCGCCCATCAGCGTGGCCAGGCCCAGGATGCCGTTGATGTCCAGCATGACGGCCGAATAGATGGTGTCGCGCGCCAGCGTCGGCGAGCCATGGTCGGTCATCACGAAGCCCAGGATCAGGACTTCGACCAGCACCGCCGACAGCGTGAGTACCATGGTGCCGTAGGGGTCGCCGAGCCGGCGGGCGATGCGCGCGGCATGGTGCGCCACCCGGATCGAGGCGCAGGCGACGGCCGCCGCCAGGGCCAGCGCGGCGGCCAGGGCCGGCGTGCGGCCGCCGGCCAGCCATCGCGGCTCGAAGGCGTAGGCCGCGGCCGCGGCGGCCAGCGCGGCGGCCAGCGCGATTTCGCGTCTCAGGAAAGCGGGCATGGGCGTGTGCGCGAAATGCCCCGGTCGGCGTCGCGCTGTCCCGGCATTCCTGCGCGATACCTGCGGGCCTTTGTCCGGCGCGGCGCCGTGCGGGCCTTCACGCCGCCCGCTTGCCGGAGGAAGCGGCCCGCGTCTTGCGCGCCGGGGAACGGCCGGCCGCCGCGCCAGAGGCTTTCTTGCGGACCGGCGCCCGGGCCGCCGGCTTGGCGCCTGCGGCCCGGGTCCGGCCGGAGGACGAGGCCCGCGCCGCCTTGGCCGGCGCCCGGCCGCCCCGGCCCTCCAGGCTTTGCTTGAGCGCTGCCATGAGGTCGATGACCTTGGCCGAGGGCCGGCCTTCGGCGGCCTCTCCGGGCTCCGCCAGGGTGTGCGTGGCGCCCGCCCGCACCTTCTGGTCGATGCGGGCGAGCAGGTCTTCCCGGTACGAGTCGCGGTACTGCCCGGGCTCCCACGCCTCGGCCATTTCCTTCACCAGGCGCAGGGCCATGTCCAGTTCGCGCGCGGTGGGCGCGGTCTTGCCGGATTTGCCTTCGGGCAGGTCGAGATCGGACATGGGCAGGATTTCGTCGGCGTAGCGCAGGGTCTGCATGACCAGCGCGTCCGCCACCGGCAGTATGGCGGCCAGATGCTGCCGGGTGTGCAGCACCACGCTAGCCACCGCCGCCTTGCCGCTCTTGCGCAGCGCGTTGCGCAGGAGCGCGTAGACCTTGGCGCCGCCCCGGTCGGGCTCCAGGTAGTACGGAGTGTCGAAGTAATAGATAGGGATGTCCGCCAGCTCCACGAAGGCGTGGATGTCTATCGTCTGCGTGGCTTCCGGGTTGGCCTGGCGGAAATCCTCGTCGCTCATCAGCACGTACTCGCCTTTCTCGTATTCGTAGCCCTTGACGATGTGTTCGGCGGCGATGGCCTTGCCGGTGCGCTTGTTGATGCGCTGGTAGCCCACCGGCGCCATGTCGCGCCGGTCTATCCAGTCGAAATCCAGGCGCGCGCTGCGGGCGGCGGCGTGCACTCCCACGGGGATGTGGACCAGGCCGAAGGCGATGGCGCCTTTCCAGATGGTGCGTGGCATGGGATCTCCTCGTCGGGCGGGACGGGTCCGCCTGCAAGCGCCGTGCCCGCCGGGCTTGGATCCCGGGCACGCCGATTGCCGGACACCGGACGTTGCGGCACGCGCCTTCCCAGGAGTCCCGGCATGAACAAATCCCGGCTTCCCGCCGCCCAGCGAGACGCGCTGGGCCTGCTGCTGGACGACCATCGGCGGCTGCGGAAGCTGTTCCGCGATTTCGAGCGGGAAACCGGCGCCCGCGCCCGGGACGACGTGGTGCGCGAAGCCTGCGCGCAGCTCAAGGCGCACGCCAGGCTGCAGGAAGCGCTGTTCTACCCGGTGCTGCGCGACATGGCGCCCGAGGCCCTGGGCCGGCGGCTGGACGAGGCGCAGGTGGAGTACGCCACCGCCAAGGACCTGGTGGCCCAGCTCGAGGACGTCTGGCCGGAAGACGCGCTGCGCGATGCGAGGTTTTCGGTGCTGGGAGCCTATTTCGCGCATCACGCCGCCAGGGAAGAGGAGGAGCTCTTTCCTGCCATCGTGGCGCTGGGCCTGGACCTGCGCAGCCTGGGCATGCAGATGGCCTTGCTCAGGGAGGAACTGGCCGAGGCCTTCCAGGCGCCGGCCGCGTGAAGGGTGGGCGGCCGGCCGGCGCGGGCGTACCGGGTGAAGAATGTATAGCCGGCGGTAAATCTTGCCGGCCGGCTTCCTGCCTGCCGGCCGCGCGGGCGTCGGCCGGGGCCAGCCGGCCTGCGTGGCGTCCGGGCATCTCGCCGCAGCCCGCCACGGGCGCCGCGGCATCCCGGTTCGCCGCCGGTCCGGGTCCGGCGGGCATGGCCCTTGCCATCAGGGCCGCTCATCGACCCGGTCCGCCGCCATGCCTGAACATTTCCCGAGTGCCGTTCCCCGCGCCCATTTCGCCGACCGCCGCGCGGCGGCCGAGGCGGTGCGCATGGCGCTTCCCATGATCGAGGCCGCCATGGCCCGCCGCGAGGTCGGCGAAAGCGGCTTCCTGTATATCGTGGTCATGGACCCGGCCCGTCCGCCGGGCGCCTGCGGCTTCGAGGACGCCATCCTCTACGAGCATGCCGTGGGCGACCGCTCGAAATGGGACGCGGACTATGCCGCCTTCGCCCGCGACAAGGCGCGCGTCAGCTGGCGCACCGGCCTGGACGGACATCTGGTGCGCCAGGTCCGTCCGCACCTGCTGGGCGAGGCGGATACCGGGTTGTGGGGCGCGGTTTGCGTGGAAGGCATCGTCGTGGGTGTCAGCGGGGCCAACCCCTGGTACGACGAGGCGTTCGCCGGCACGATCGCGCATTGCTTGAAGGCTGCCGCCAAGGCGCGCGCCCGGGCCGAGCCCGAGGCCCCGCGGCTGGCCGGCCCGCCGGCCGGCGATCCCGCGGGCCGGCAGACACTGACAGGAGATCCGACATGAGCGCAACCTCCCCCCAGACCCTGCCCCCGCAGCACCAGGAGCGCCAGCCGGGCCGCCAGGGCGCCATGCGCCCGCCGCCCCGGGGCGAACAGCGCGGCTATCTGGCAGCCGGCAAGCTCAAGGGCAAATGCGCCCTCGTCACCGGGGGCGACAGCGGCATCGGGCGATCGGTCTGCGTGGCCTTCGCCAAGGAGGGCGCCGACGTGCTGTTCGCCTACCTGGAAGAGCGGGAAGACGCCCGCGAAACCGAGGCGCTGGTACGCAAGGAAGGCGTGCGCTGCGTCTCGGTGGCCGGGGACATCGGCGAGTCGGCGCACGCCCGCGAACTGGTCCGGCAGGCGCTCGACGAGTTCGGCCGCATCGATGTGCTGGTCAACAATGCCGCCGAGCAGCACGTGGCCCGCAAGCTGGAGGATATCGACCAGGAACAGCTCGAGCGCACCTTCCGCAGCAATTTCTTCGGCCTGTTCCACCTGACCCGCGAGGCGCTGCCGCACATGGGCGAGGGCGGCAGCATCATCAACACGGCCTCGGTCACGGCATACCGCGGCAACCCGGTGCTGATCGACTATTCGGCCACCAAGGGCGCCATCGTGGCTTTCACCCGCTCGCTGTCGCAGTCCGTGGTCGAACGCGGCATCCGGGTCAACGCGGTCGCGCCCGGCCCGATCTGGACGCCGCTGATCCCCGCCAGCTTCGACGAGGAGTCGGTGGCGCGCTTCGGCGCCGACACGCCCATGAAGCGCCCCGGCCAGCCCGACGAGGTGGCGCCCTGCTATGTCTTCCTGGCCTCGGACGACTCGAGTTACATGGCCGGGCAGGTGCTGCATCCGAACGGCGGCCAGATCGTGGCCGGCTGACGCGTACGGCACGCGCCCTCTTTTTCCGCAGGAGAAACGACATGTCTGCCCAGATTCCGCACGATATCGCACACGAAGACGGCTCGCGCCCGTCCGCCGCGACCGGGCCGCGGCACCGCATCGCGGCGCGGTTCCGCGACCTGGCCGACGGCGCCGAGGAGCTGCTGCAGTCCACCGCCGATTACGCCGGCGAGGAGATCGAATCGGCCCGCGCCCGGCTGGCCGCCCAGCTGGCCGCCGCCCGGGAAGCGGTCGAGGAATGGGAGCATTCCGATGCCGCGCGGCGCTACGAGCGCTGGTCTGCCGCTGCCGACCGGTGCGCCCGCGAGCACCCGTGGACCGCCATGGGCGTCGCGGCCGGGGTGGGGCTGGTGGCCGGCTGCTGCCTGGGCGGCCCGGACCGGCGGAGCTGAGCCGGGGTCCGCGCCCGGTCCCGTGACCGGAGCCGGCCCGGACCAGCGAGCGGCGCGATGGCGACCGATACCGCGGCATCGGCCTTCGCCCGCCGCGAAGTCCTGCGCACGCTGGGCGAGGCGCTCTGGCGCCACCGCCGGCGCACGGCCGCCGCGTTGGCGCTGCTGGTGGCGGCCAAGCTGCTGATGGTGCTGGTGCCGGTGGCGCTCAAGGCCATCGTGGACGATCTGGGCCGGCCTGGCGCGCTGCCGGCGATCCCGGTTTTCCTGCTGCTGGGCTATGCCCTGCTGCGCTTCGCGGGCGGGCTGTTCACGGAGCTGCGCGACATGGTGTTCGCGCGGGTGGCGCAATCCACCGTGGCCGATTTCACGGTCAGGGTGTTCGAGCACCTGCATGCGCTGGGCGCGCGCTTCCACGCCGCCCGGCAGACGGGCGCGCTTACCCGCGACGTGGAGCGCGGCACGCAGGGCATAGGCTTTCTCATGGGCACGGCGCTGTTCACGCTGCTGCCCACGGTCGTGGAGATCGTGTCGGTGATGGCGATCCTCACGGCCGGCTACAGCCTGTGGTTCGCCGGCATCGTGGCGCTGACCTTCGCCGCCTACGCCGCCTACACCTATGCCTGCACCGAACGGCGCATGGCCTACCAGCGGCGCCTGAACCGGCTGGATTCGATGGCCGGCGGGCGGCTGGTGGACAGCCTGCTCAACTACGAAACCGTGGCGTTCTACGCCAGCGAGGCCTACGAGTCCCGCCGGCTGCGCCGCATCATGGATACCTGGGTGGGCGTGGGGGTGGACAACCAGCGCGCGCTGTCCGCGCTGCATATCGGGCAGAGCGCGATCATCGCGGCCGGCGTGGGCGCGGTCATGCTGCTGGCCGGCCGCGAGGTGGCCGGCGGCGCCATGACGGTGGGCGACCTGGTGCTGGTCAACGCCTACATCATTCAGATCTGCCTGCCCCTGAACACGCTGGGGCTGATCTTCCGCCAATCGCGCGAGGCGCTGACCAACGCCGAACGCATGTGCGAGTTGCTGCGCCATCCGCGCGAATCGGACGGGGCGCAGGCGCTGCCGCCGCTGGAACTGGCGGGAGGAGAGATCCGCTTCGAGGCGGTCGATTTCGGCTACGAGCCCGGCCGGCCGGTGCTGTCCGGCATCGACCTGCGCATCGCCCCGGGCACCACCACGGCCGTGGTCGGCGGCAGCGGGTCGGGCAAGTCCACGCTGGCGCGGCTGCTGTTCCGCTTTTACGACCCCGACGCCGGCCGCGTGGCGATAGACGGCCAGGACTTGCGTGCGGTGAGCCGGGCCAGCCTGCGCCGCAGCCTGGGCATCGTGCCGCAGGACACGCCGCTGTTCAACGACACCATCGCCTACAACATTGCCTACGGCAAGCCGGACGCTTCGCTGCCCGCGATCCGGACCGCGGCGCGCGGCGCGCGGCTGGACGAGTTTATCGAAAGCCTGCCCGCGAAGTACGAAACCATGGTGGGAGAGCGCGGCGTGCGGCTGTCGGGCGGCGAGCGCCAGCGCATCGCGATCGCCCGGGCGCTGCTAAAGAACCCGCCCGTCATGGTGTTCGACGAGGCCACCTCGGCGCTGGACAGCCGCACCGAGCGCGCGATACAGGGCGAACTCGCGCGCGCCGCCGCCGGCCGCACCACCCTGGTCATCGCCCACCGGTTGTCGACCGTCGTGGACGCCGACGCCATCGTGGTGCTGGAGCACGGGCGCATCGTCGAGCGCGGCAGGCACGCCGAACTGCTCGCGGCCGGCGGCCTCTATGCGCAGATGTGGGCGCTGCAGCGCCAGCAGACCGAGCTGGAGGCCGCGGGGGTGCGGCTGTCCCTGCAGCCGGTCAACCTGGGCGCGGTGGTGGCCGGCGTGCTGGACGCCGCGCGGCCGGCGATCGACGCCCGCGGGGTCAGGCTCTACACCCAGATCGGCACGGACTCCGCCCGCGTGACGGCCGACCCCAGCGCCCTGCAGCAGGTGGTCTGGGACCTGTGCGCGCACGCGCTGGCCGCCACGCCGCCGGGCGGGCGCATGGAGCTGCGGCTGGAGCGCAGCGGCGCCGACGCGCGCCTGTCCGTCACCGATGGCCGTCCCGGCCCCGAAGCCGCGTCGTCCGATGCGGGCACGCTCCCGCCCACCCTCCTGGCGGCGCCGGTGGACCCCCTGCGGGTGGCCGGCCTGCTGGAGCCTTTCGGCGGCCGTTTCGAAAGCGGGCCGGCGCCGGACGGCGCCGGCTGGACTTGCGCGGTGGCGCTGCCGCTGCGGGCGGTAGCCGAGGCGCCGCCGGACTCCCGCGACCCGCAGGCCGCCGCAGGGCCGGACGAGGCGGGCTTGCAGGGGCTGTCGGTAGCGGTGGTCGACGACCAGGCGCAAGCGCGCGAGCTGGTCTGCGGAGTGCTGGGCGACCATGGCGCGCAAGTCCGGGCCTACGCCACGGGCACGGCGTTCCTGGATACGCTGGCGCAAGCCCCGGCGACGGCGTGGCCCGGCCTGCTCGTCTGCGATATCTCGCTGGGCGAACCCGATGGCTATGCGGTGGTCGCAGAGGTGCGCCGGCTGGAGGCCGAGCGCGGCGTGCCGCTGGCGCGCCGCATGCCCGCCATTGCCCTGTCCGGCCATGCCGGCGCGCAGGACCGGCTGCGCGCCATGCTGGCCGGCTTCCAGGTGCACCTGGCCAAGCCGGTGGCGGCCCGGGAACTCCTCGCGACAGCGGCGGCGCTGGCGCCGGGCGGCGCCCGGCGGGCGCCGTGAGCGCGGTCCGGGCCCGGGCTGGCACCCCGGCGCGGCATCGCGGCGGCGGGTGCCGCGATAGGCGATGCCGCAATGCCAGGATGCCGCAATGCCGGGATACGGCGGGCCGTGCGCCTACTTGCCGAAGCGGGTCTTGACGTCTGCCACGCAGGCGTCCTTGGCGTCTCCCGAAAGCGCGTCGCATTTGGCCTTGGCGAGATCGTAGCCGGCGTCGCGCTTTTCCTTCTGGGCGTCGCGGCGGGCCTCGGCCTCTTTCCTTGCCTGGCGCAAGTCGGCGCGGGCGCTGTCGCGTTGCGCATCGGCCTGTTTTTCGCACACGTCCTTGTCGGCGCCGTTCAGGCCCTCGCAACGCTTGAGGTCCGAGCGGTGCCGGGCGTCTATCTCGTCGCCGGAAGGCAGGGCGCTGCCGGGCACGGCCGGGGCCTGCGCGTGGGCCCCGGCGGCGGCCAGTCCCAGAAGCAGCGCGGCGGCGCAGGAAGCGGATCGGATGGCATTCATGCGGGTTCTCCTCAGGAAGGACGGAAGGCCGGATGGGGGCGCAGGCCCGCGCCGGCCGCCTGGTCCGAACCCGGTGCCGGGCAAGCGCCGTGCCGGGCGAGCCTCCCCGCATGGGCCGTAGCAGGGGCGATTGTCGGGGTAGGGGCGATTTCGATACCGGCGGCTTCCCGGCCGGCCGCCCCGGTATCGTCGATTTCGCTCGCCTTCCCGTTCCCGGCACCGGCCTCTGCCGCCAGGGTTGGCGGCCGGCCGCGCCCGATGCCGTAGTACGCCAGGCCTTGCCGGCGCACGGCCTCGGGCTCGTAGAGGTTGCGGCCGTCGAACACGGCGCCCAACCCGGGCCGCCCGGCCAGGCGGGCCGGATCGGCGTGCGCGAACTCGGGCCATTCCGTCATGACTGCGAGCGCTTCGGCGCCGTCGAGCGCCGCATCGGCGTCGGGCGCCACTTCCAGACGGGCGTGGGGCAGCGCCGAGGCCGCGGCCGTTCCGGCCGCGGGGTCGTAGGCCTTGACCCATGCGCCGGCCGCCAGCAGCCTGCGCACCAGCGCCACGCTGGGCGAGTCCCGCAGGTCGTCCGTCCCGGCCTTGAAGGCCAGGCCCCAGACGGCGATGCGCCGCCCCGCGAGCCGGCCCGCGAAATGGCCGGCGATCGCGTCCGCCAGGAGCTGCGTCTGCGCGGCGTTGACGCGATGGACGCTGCGCAGCAGTTCCGCCGGTTCGCCGTGGTCTTCGGCCATGCCGATCAGCGCCAGCACGTCTTTGGGCAGGCAGGAACCTCCGAAGCCCGCGCCGGCGCGCAGATAGCGTGAGCCGATGCGAGGGTCGGCACCCGCGGCCCGGCACACCGGTTCGATATCGGCATCCACCCGCGCCGCGATGCGTGCCAGTTCGTTGACCAGGGAGATCCGCGCGGCCAGCAGGGCGTTGCTGGCGTACTTCGCCAGCTCGGCCGAGCGCGTGTCCATGCACAGCACGCGCGTGCCGCCCGGGTCGAACGGGGCGTACAGGGCGCGCAGCCGGGCCAGGGCCACGGCGTCGTCGCTGCCGATGACGATGCGGTCCGGGCGGCGGAAATCTGCCACCGCACGTCCTTCGGCGAGAAACTCCGGATTCGAGGCCACCGAGACCCGGCCCGCGCCCGGGCGGCGCTGGCGCGAGGCGTCCAGGATGCCTTGCAGCCGTTCGCAGGTACCCACCGGCACCGTCGACTTGACCGCCACGGTGGTTTCCCTGTCCAGTACGGTGGCCAGCCGTTCGGCGCATTCCAGCACGCCGGACAGGTCGGCGCGGCCGTCGGCGCGCGGCGGCGTGCCCACGGCAATGAACACGATTTCCGCGCCCCGCGCGCCGTCGGCCAGGTCGGCGGCAAACCGCAGCCGGCCGTCGCGGCGCGTTTGCGCGAGGATGCCGTCCAGGCCCGGTTCGCGTATGGGCGAATGCCCGCGCGCCAGTGCCTCCAGCCGTGCGCCGTCTTTTTCGACGCAGGCGACGCGGTTGCCGGCCTCGGCTAGGCAGGCGGCGGTGACCAGGCCGACATAGCCGGCCCCGATGATGCAGATATCCATATGGAAGCTCCCTGTGGTCCGGACAGCGCCAAGCAATAGGCGTGCCCGGGCCCGGCGCCGCACCGGCGCGGCGCAGCATCGCCCGGCAGCGCCGCTCAGGGTTCCCGGCGCAGCTCGGCCGGAGGAATGCGCAGCTGCGCCCGGTACTTGGATACCGTGCGCCGGGCCACCACGACGCCCTCGCGCGCCAGCCGTTCGGCCAGCACGACGTCCGACAGGGGGTCGCCGGGGTCTTCCGCCTCGATCATTTCCTGGATCAGGGCGCGCACGGCGGCGGCCGAGCAGGTGCCGCCGGTACGCGTGACGAGTTCGCGCGAAAAGAAGTGCTTGAATTCGTAGACGCCGCGCGGCGTGGCCATGTATTTGTTGGTCGTGGCCCGCGACACGGTCGATTCGTGGATGCCGAGCTCATCGGCGACCTCGCGCAGCATCAGCGGCCGCAGCGCGATTTCCCCATACTCGAAGAAAGCCTGCTGGCGCGCCACGATGGCCTGGGCCACGCGCTCGATGGTGGCGAAGCGCTGCTCTACGTTGCGCAGCAGCCAGCGGGCTTCCTGCAGGGCCTGGGCCATGGGCGAGCGGTCGTCGTAGCGGGTGCGCCGGAACAGGTCCGCATAGGTCTGGTGCAGCCTGGCTCGCGGCACGTTGGCGCGGTTGAGCACGACCTTCCAGGCCTTGCCTTCCTTGCGCACCGCCACGTCCGGCGTCACGTAGCACGAGGGGTCGTCCGGCAGGAAGCGCGCCCCGGGGCGCGGGTCCAGCGCGCGCACCACGTCGCAGGCCTGGCGAACTTCGGTTTCTTCGCAGCCCAGCAGGCGCTGCAAGGCGGCGTAATCGCGGCGGGCCAGCGCTTCCAGCCCCTGCGCGACGATGCGCAGCGCCAGGCCGCGGCTCGGCGTGGCGGCCGGCAGCGCATCCAGCTGCAGGCCCAGGCATTCGGCGAGGTCGCGGGCGCCCAGGCCCGGCGTGTCCAGGTGCTGCACCAGCTTAAGGGCGATATCCCACTCGGCCGCCTCGATGGGCGGATCGAATTCGGCGCGGTTGGCCAGTTCCTCCAGCGGCAGCCGCAGGTAGCCGTCGTCGTCGAGCGCGTCGATGACGTATTCGGCCAGCGCGCGGTCGCGCGGGCCGAGCCGGTAGCCGGCCAGGCTGCGCCGCAGGCGCTCGCGCATGCCGACCGTGCTGCGGGCCCACAGGCCGACGTCGGTGTCGCGCGGCTCGTTGTTGCGGGAAGCCGGATAGTCGCCCGAATACTCGGCGCGCGGGGGTTCCGGCGGGGCGGGCGCGTCCGGCCCGCCGTCCGCGCCCGTGCGGCCGTCGCCGGGCAAGGCGGCATCGCCCGCCATCGGCAGGGCCGGCGCATCGGCCGGCATCTTCCCGGCGTCCGGTTCCTGCGCGTCGGCTTCGTCCCGGTCCTCCAGGAAAGGGTTTTCCGCCAGCGCCTGCTGGATTTCGCGGCTGAATTCCAGCGTGGACATCTGCAACAGCTTGACGGATTGCTGCAATCTCGGGGTGAGGGTGGTCTGTTGTCGGGCGTGTAGTTCGTAGCTTGCGTAGGCCACTCTTCGTCTCCTGGGATACCGCCCGCGGCGTGCCGCGGGAACCGGGTGGGTGCCAGGTACTCAAGCAACAACCGTGCCATGCCGGCGGGACGGGGGGCGTTCGCGGCGAGGCCGCGCAAAGCGCCTGGGCATGCGCCTTGCACGGCGGGGACCGCCGCGCGGGGACGGACGGGATCCGCGCGGGCCGGCGCGGAATTACCGGTTCATGTAAGAAATGCCGGCCGGGCCGCGGGGGTCGCGCGCCGCGGCGGATGGCGGGCGAGGCGTTCGCAAGGCAGGGCGCCGCAAGGGGCGCGGCGGGGTGGCACAGCGTTTGCCTTGCTGGCCGCCGTCCGTGAACCCTGGAGAACATCCATGCGAAGAATCGCGATCGTCAGCGAACACGCTTCCCCCCTGGCCCTGGCCGGCAGCGTGGACAGCGGCGGCCAGAACATCTACGTGGCCCAGACCGCCCGGCATTTCGCCGCGCTGGGCCACCAGGTCGATGTATATACCCGCATGGACGACCCCCTGCTGCCCGAGGTGGTGCCATGGCAGGCAGGGGTGCGCATCGTGCACGTGCCGGCCGGGCCGCCGCGCCGCGTGCCCAAGGAAGACTTGCTGCCCTATATGGACGAATTCGGCGCCTGGCTGCTGCGACGCTTCGGCCGGGAGCCGGGCGGCTACGACGTGGTCCACGCCAATTTCTTCATGTCGGCGCTGGCCGCGCTGCCGGCGGCGCGCCGCCACGGCATCCCGCTGGCGGTCACTTTCCATGCGCTGGGGCGCGTGCGCCGCCGCCACCAGCGCGAGGCCGACCGCTTTCCGGACAGCCGCTTCGAGATAGAAGACCGCATCGTGGCGCAGGCCGACCGCATCGTCGCCGAATGCCCGCAGGACCGCCAGGACCTGATCGAACTCTACGGCGCCGACCCGGCACGCATAGACGTCGTGCCCTGCGGCTACGACCCCGCCGAGATGGGCCCCATGGACCAGGATCTGGCGCAGGCCCGGCTGGGCTGGCGCGGCGATGCCTTCCACGTGCTGCAGCTCGGCCGCATGGTGCCGCGCAAGGGTGTGGACAACGTCATCGAAGCGGTGGCGCTGCTGCGCCGCCGGCATGGCGTGGATGCCCGCCTGTGCGTGGTGGGCGGCGACAGCGAGCGGCCGTGCGAGATCGCCACGCCGGAGATCGGCAGGCTGCGCGACATTGCGCGCGAGCAGGGCGTCCTGGAGCATGTGCGCTTCGAGGGCCGCCGCCTGCGCACGCAGCTGCGCGACTACTACTGCGCGGCCGATGTCTTCGCCACCACGCCTTGGTACGAGCCCTTCGGCATCACCCCGGTGGAGGCCATGGCCTGCTCGCGGCCGGTGGTGGGGGCGGACACTGGCGGCATCCGGTACACGGTGGAGGATGGCAGGACCGGTTTCCTTGTTCCTCCCCGCGACCCGGCCGCGCTCGCCGGGCGGCTGGCCGAACTGGCGCGCGACCGGGCGCTGGCGCGCCGCATGGGGCGGGCAGGGGCGCGCCGCGCGCGCCGCTGGTTCACCTGGGAGCGCGTCAGCCGCGAACTGCTGCGCGTGTTCGGGCGGCTGGACTACGCCGCAGGGACTGCCTCCCGGCCCGCCGCACCGGCGCCGGTGCAGGCGTCGGCCGCCCTGCGGCTGTCGGCCTGAAGGAGACATACCGATGCACGACTTCGAGAAGCTGGCCGGCCGCGCGGTACTGGTCACCGGCAGCGGCAGCGGACTGGGCGCCGAGATTTGCCGCATGCTGGGCGAGGAAGGCGCGCATGTCGTCGCCACCGACCTGGACGAGGCGAAGGCGCGGGCGACCGCGGACGGCATCGCCGCCGGGCCGGGGCGCGCGTGCGCCTTCGCCATGGACGTCGGCGACGAGGCCGCGGTACGCGCCACGCTGCGCGCGGCGGTAGAGCGCTTCGGCCCGCTGGACGCCCTGGTCAACAACGCCGGCATCGACGTCACCCTGCCGGTAACGGAACTGGATTCCTCCGTGTGGGAGCGCGTGCTGCGCACCAACCTGACCGGGCCCTTCCTGGTGGCCAAGCATGGCATCGAGCATCTGGTGCCGGGCGGACACATCGTCAACATTGCCTCCACCGCGGCGCGGCGGGCCTGGCCCAACGCCAGCGTCTACCACGCCAGCAAGTGGGGGCTGATGGGCCTGACGCATGCCCTGCACGCCGAACTGAGGGCGCTGGGCGTGAAGGTCTCGGCCGTCATCGCCGGCGGCATGCGCACGCCGTTCCTGCTGGACCGCTTTCCCGACATCGACCCCAGCCTGCTGCAAGACCCGCGCAACGTGGCGCGGGCGGTGAAGTTCATCCTGACCCAACCCCCCGAAACGGTAGTGCCGGAAGTGATGGTGCTGCCCATGAAGGAAACATCATGGCCCTGATTCCCGCGATATTTCTCGACAAGGACGGCACGCTGCTCGTCGATGACCCGTACAACGCCGATCCCACCCGCATGCGCTTCGCGCCGGGCGCCTATACCGCGCTGCGCCGGCTGAGGCGCCTGGGGCGCCCGCTGATCGTCATCAGCAACCAGCCCGGCGTCGCGTTCGGGCGTTTCGACCTCGAGGCCCTGGACCGCGTACGCGTGCAGCTCGGGCGCATGTTCCAGGAGGCCGGCGCCCGGCTCGACGGCTTCCACTATTGCCCGCACCATCCGCGCGGCATCCGCCGCGAATACGCGGTGCGCTGCACCTGCCGCAAGCCCGAGCCCGGGCTGCTGCTGCAGGCCGCACGCCAGCACGGCATAGACCTGCAGACCTCGTGGTTCGTCGGCGATATCCTGGACGACGTGGAAGCCGGCCGCCGCGCCGGATGCCGCACCCTGCTGCTCGACAACGGCAACGAGACCGAATGGCGCAGCGGCCCGCTGCGCGTGCCCGAACGCATCGCCCCCGACCTCGACGCCGCCGCCTGCCTCATCGAAGCCGAATGCCTGCGCCCGGCGGGGGCGGCCATGGAGGCGGCGTGAGCGCGCCCGCGCGGCCGCCCGAAGGGCGTGCTCCCTCCCTCGGGGAGGATGCCGCGCAGCGGCAGGAGGGCAGTCCGGCAAACGCGCCCGCGCGGCCGCCCCAAGGGCGCGATGAGAACATCGCCCCGCACTGGCGGGACGTGCGGCGCCTGCTGTGCGTGCGGCTGGACAACATGGGCGACGTCCTCATGACTTCGCCGGCCCTGCGCGCGCTGAAGCAGTCGCTGCCCGGCTGCCGGCTGTCGCTGCTGGCCTCGCCAGCCGGGGCGCAGGCGGCGCGCTTCGTGCCGGAGGTGGACGAAATCGCCGCCTTCGACGCGGCCTGGGTCCGGAACGCGGCGGCGGGCAGCGCCGCCGACCGGCGCATGCTGGCCTGGATGCGCGCCGGCCGCTTCGACGCCGCGGCGATCTTCACGGTCTACAGCCAGAGCGCGCTGCCGGCGGCTCTGATGTGCCACCTGGCCGGTATTTCCCTCGTGCTGGCGCATGTGCGCGAGAACCCGTACCGCCTGGTATCCGACTGGGTCCGGGAAACCGAACCGGGGCAGGGCGTGCGGCACGAGGTGCGCCGGCAGCTGGACCTGGTCGCCCGCATCGGCGCGCGCACCGGCGACACCCGCCTGTCGTTCGCCGTGGGCGACGGCGACCGGCGCGGGCTGCGCCGCGCCTTGCGCGAGGCCGGCGTGGCGGCCGCGGGCGGCTGGATCGTGGCGCATTGCGGCGCATCGGCCCCCTCGCGCCGCTACCCGCCGCAGCGCTACGTCGAGGCGCTGGCGCGGCTGGCGGGGGAAGGGCGCGGGATCGTCCTGACCGGCGGGCAAGCGGAGCGCGAACTGACCGCCGCGATCGCCGCCGGCTGCGCCGGGGCCGGCGTGGTCGACCTGGCCGGCCGCCTTACGCTGGGCGAGCTGGGCGCGCTGATCGAGCGCGCGGGCGTACTGGTCTCCAACAACAGCGGCCCGGTGCATATCGCGGCGGCGCTGGGCACGCCGGTGGTCGACCTCTATGCGCTGACCAACCCGCAGCACACGCCGTGGCAGGTGCCGCACCGGCTGCTCTACCGCGACGTGCCCTGCAAATACTGCTATCGCAGCGTATGCCCGCAGGGGCATCACGCCTGCCTGGCGGGCGTGCCGCCCGGCGCGGTCGCCCGGGCCGCGCGCGAGCTGCTGCAGGCGGCGCCCATGCCGGCGGATGCGGCGGCGCCCGTGCCGGCGCACCTGCCCGCGGCCGCCTGATCCGGGACGAGGAAAACCATGCATACGCTGGGCATCAACGCCGCCTTCCACGATTGCGCCGCCGCGCTGGTGCGCGACGGCACGGTGCTGGCCGCCGCCGAGGAGGAGCGCTTCACGCGGGTCAAGCACGGCAAGCGCCCCCTGCCTTTCACGGCCTGGCAGCTGCCGTTCCACGCCATCGACTATTGCCTGCGCGAGGCCGGCCTGTCCTTGCGCGACGTCGACCACATCGCCTATTCCTTCGATCCCGCGCTGCTGCTCGGGCAGGCCGCCGGCCGCGCCTGCATCGAGCTGCCCCTGGAACCGTCGCGCGGGCAGGCGCCTGCAGATGGTTCCTCGCCGTGGGATCCGCTCTTCCTGTCGTACGTCGTGAACGCGCCGCGGCAGCTGGCCGCCGGCGCGCCGTTCCACCTGCAGGACCGCTACGCCGGCGCCGGCCTGGAGCGCATCCTGGAGCGCTGGCGCTACGTGGAGCACCATCTTTCGCACGAGGCCAGCGCCTTCCTGGCCGCGCCGTGCGAGGAGACGGCGGTGCTGACCCTGGACGGGCGCGGCGAGCGCGCCACCACCAGCTACGGCCATTTTTCGGACGGCCGGTACGAGCGCATCGGGCAGGTGAACCTGCCCCATTCCCTGGGCCTGCTCTACGAAGACGTGACCCGCTACCTGGGTTTCCTGCATTCCAGCGACGAATACAAGGTGATGGCCCTGGCGTCCTATGGCAAGCCGCGCCACGCGGCCGCCTTCCGGGAGATCGTGCGGCCCGACGGGGAGGGCGGCTACCGGCTGGAACCGGCGCGCCTGGAAGAACGCTTCGGGCCGCCCAGGCGGCGCGGCGAGCCGTTCGACCAAAGGCACATGGACATCGCGCATTCGCTGCAACAGGTGCTGGAGGAGACCGTGCTCGGCATGGCGCGCTGGCTGCACGGGGCCACCGGCTCGTCCAACCTGTGCATGGCCGGCGGCGTGGCGCTGAACTGCGTCATGAACGCGCGCCTGAGCCGGGAAGGCCCCTTCGACAGCGTCTGGGTGCAGCCGGCCGCCGGCGACGCCGGCACGGCGCTGGGCGCGGCGCTCTGGGTGGACTACCAGCACCGGGCGCCCGACCGCCGCCATTGGGTGATGGAACACGCCTACCTCGGGCCTTCGTATGGCGACGAGGAGATCGAGCAGTTCCTGAAACGCTCGCGGCTGGCCTACCGGCGCCTGGACGACGTGGCCGAGGAAGCGGCGGGCCTGCTGGCGCAGGACCGCGTGCTGGGCTGGTTCCAGGGGCGCATGGAGTTCGGGCCGCGGGCGCTGGGCGCGCGCTCCATCCTCGCCTCGCCGCTGGACAGCACCATGCAGGCGCGCCTGAACGGACTGAAGGACCGCGAGGATTTCCGGCCGGTGGCGCCGGTGGTCATGGAGGAGCGCGCCCACGAATGGTTCGACGCCGGCCGCTTCCCGTCGATCTGCGCACCCTTCATGCTGTTCGTGTTCGATGTGCTGCCCCATCGGGCCGGGCGCATCCCGGCCGTGCGCCACATCGACGGCACGGCCCGCGTGCAGACCGTGCGCCGCGACCAGCACCCCCGTTATTACGACCTGCTGGCAGCCTTCGAGCGCCGCACCGGGGTGCCGGTGCTGGTCAACACTTCCTTCAATACCCGGGGCGAGCCGGTCGTATGCACCCCGCGCGATGCGGTCGAATGCTTCTGGACGTCGCCGCTGGACGCCCTGGTCATCGGCAGTTTCCTGCTGGAGAAGCCGCGATGAAATCTCCAGTTCCGGTCTTGCGTGGCGATCCCGGCATGCCGGGCCGGGCGCAGCATGGCGCCCGGGACAAGGCCGCCCGGCTGCGCCAAGACGCGCGCGCCCTGGATGCCCCGCCCGCCGTCCGGGAGCAGGCGGGTGCCGGCCCGTGCCCGCGCGCGAGCGTGGTCGTACCGACCTGCGGGCGGCCGCAGCTGCTGGCCCGCTGCCTGGCCGCGCTGGCCGGCCAAACCCTGGATGCGGCGGACTACGAGATCGTGGTCTGCGACGACGGCCCGGACGAGGCCGCGCGCGAGGCCGTGCGGGCGGCGCGCGGCCCGGGCCGGCCCACCGTCCGCTATCTGGCCGTGACCGCCACGCAGGGGCCGGCGGCCGCACGCAATGCCGGATGGCGCGCCGCCCGCGCGGCGGTGATCGCCTTCACCGACGACGATACCGTGCCGCAGCCCGGCTGGCTGGAAGCGGGGCTGCGGGCCATGGCGCCGGGCGTCGACGCCGCGGCGGGACGCATCGTCATGCCCGTGCCGCAGCCGCCCACCGATCTGGAGCGCGACGCGGGCAACCTGCAGCGCGCCGAGTTCGCCACCGCCAATTGCTTCGTGCGCGCCGGGACGCTGCGGCTGCTGGGCGGTTTCGACGAACGCTACACCATGGCCTGGCGCGAGGACTCCGACCTGCATTTCGCGTTGCTGGAACGGGGTGCCGCGCTGGCGGCCGCGCCCGATGCCGTGGTGGTCCACCCCTTGCGGCCCGCGCCCTTCGCGGCCGGCATACGCATGCAGAAGAAGGTCCTCTTCGACACGCTGCTCTACAAGAAATACCCACGCCTGTACCGCCAGCGCATCCGGCCCGGGCCGCCCTGGTTCTACCTGCTGGTGGTCGCCGCGCTTGCGGCCGGGGTCCTCGCCGCGCTGGCGGGCCGCCCCGTGGCCGCCGTAGGCGCCCTGGGGCTGTGGCTGACGCTGACCGCAGGCTTCTTTTTCCGCCGGTTGGCCGGCTCGGCGCTCACCCCGCGCAACATCGCCGAAGTGCTGGTCACGTCCTTCGCCATTCCCCCGGCCTCCATCTTCTGGCGCATCGTCGGATCGCTGCGTTTCGGGCGGGGGTTGCCATGAGCGCGCCGGGCCGTCCCAAGCGCGAATCCTCCCTTGGGGAGGCGGTCGCGCAGCGACAGGAGGGCGCACCCATGCCCGCGCCGGGCCGTCCCAAGCGCGAATCCTCCCTTGGGGAGGCGGTCGCGCAGCGACAGGAGGGCGCACCCATGCCCGCGCCGGGCCGTCCCAAGCGCGCATCCTCCGCCTCGCGGCCAATGCCTGCGCCGCTGCTGCAGGAACGGCCGCGGCCGGCCCGCGTCGCCGTGTTCCGTGCGCTGCAGCTGGGCGATCTGCTGTGCTCGGTACCGGCCCTGCGCGCCCTGCGCCGGGCATTGCCCGGCGCGCGCATCACCCTGGTCGGACTGGACTCGGCGCGGCCCTTCGTCGAGCGCTTTGGCGCCTATATCGACGAGCTGATGGTTTTCCCGGGCATGGAGGGTTTCCCCGAGCAGCCGCCGCGTCCCGGGGAGCTGCCGGGTTTCTTCGCGCAGGCTCGCGCCCGCCGTTTCGACGTGGCGCTGCAGATGCACGGCAGCGGGCTGCGGGCCAACGAGGTGGTGCGCGGCCTGGGCGCGCGCGAATGGGGCGGCTTCGTGCCCGAGCGCCGCCAGCAGCAGCCGGGGCGGCTCATGGCCTGGCCCGGCGGCCTGCCCGAACCCTTGCGCTACATGGCGCTGGTCGAGTTCCTGGGCGCGCCAGCCGACGGCGCGCAGCTGGAATTCCCCCTGCGCGAGGCGGACCGGCGCGAGGCCGCCCGCCTGGCCGGCACACTGGGCCTGGACCCGGGACGCACGGTATTCGTGCACCCCGGCGCGCGGCTGCCGTCGCGCCGCTGGCCGGCCGAGCGCTTCGCCGCCGTGGCGCGGGAACTGGCCCGGCAGGGCTGGCCGGTCGCCGTCACCGGCACCGAGGAGGAGCGGCCGCTGGCCGGTCCGGTGCTGCGGGCCCTCAATGGCCGGGGCATCGACTTGTGCGGGCGCACGCCGCTGGGCGTGCTGGCCGCGCTGTTGCAAGAGGCCCGGCTCGTGATCTGCAACGACACCGGCATTTCTCATGTCGCCGCGGCCGTGCGCGCGCCCAGCGTGGTGATCGCTTCCGGCAGCGACGTCGCCCGCTGGGCGCCCCTGGACGCAGGGCGCCATTCCGTCCTGTTCGCGCCGGTGCTGTGCCGGCCCTGCGCCTATGCGGTCTGTCCCATCGGGCATCCCTGCGCGCTGGGCGTGGACACCGCAAGCGTCCTGGCCCGCGTCCAGTCCCGCCTGATGCGTCCGGCGGCCGGCGCAGCGCTTGCGGAGGCCTGCCATGGATGAGCCGCGCCTGCGCGGCCGCCGCCGGCTGCGCATACTCACCTGGCATGTGCACGGCAACTATCTCTATGCGCTGTCGCAGGTGCCGCACGATTTCGTGGTGCCGACGCGGCCCGGCGATCCGCCCGGCTACGCCGGGCTGGGCAGGGGATTCCCCTGGGGCGCCAATATCAGCGAGATGCCTGCGCAACGCGTACGGGACGAGGCCTTCGACTGCGTGCTGTTCCAATCGCGCGCCGCCTTCGAGCGCGACCGCCACGAACTGCTCGCACCCGCCCAGCTGGCCTTGCCCTGCGCCTACCTCGAACACAATCCGCCGGAGCCGCATCCCACCGGCACGCGGCATGTCTTTCGCCACGACCGCGGGGTGCTGGTGCATGTCACGCACTACAACGCGCTGATGTGGGACGCGGGCGACACACCCGTGCGCGTCGTCGAGCACGGCGTCGTGCCCGCGCCGGGGGTGGCGTACGACGGTTCGCTGGCGCGCGGCATCGTCGTGGCCAATCACCTGGCCCGGCGCGGCCGGCGCATCGGCGCCGATCTCTTCGCCTGGGCGCGCGAACGGGTGCCGCTGGACCTCATCGGCATGGACGCCGGCGCCCTGGGCGGGCTGGGAGAAATCCCCAATATGGACGTGCCCGCCTTCGTCGCGCGCTACCGCTTTTTCTTCAGCCCCGTGCGCTATGCCAGCCTGGGGCTGTCGGCGATCGAAGCCATGCTGGCGGGGGTGCCGGTCGTCGGCGTGGCCGCCACCGAATTGCCAGCCGTGATCCGCAATGGCGTCGACGGTTACGTCGATACCCGGCCGCAGCGGCTGGTGGATTGCATGCGGCAGTTGCTGGCGGACCCGGCGCTGGCGCGGCAATGGGGCGAGGCGGCGCGCCGCATGGCGCGCCAGCGCTTCGGCATCGGCCGCTTCGTCGAGGACTGGCTGGACGTTTTTTCCCTGCTCGTGGAAGACCGCCTTTCCGGCGCGCCGGGCCTGCCGGACCCAGGCAGGGCGGCCCGAGCTTGCGCAGCCAGCCGCGCCTGCGGCAGGAGGGCAGTCTCGTGAACGCGTCTTTCTCCGTCCCGCACGAACCGCGCATGGCCGGCTTGCGGATCCTGGTGGCCGGCGGCGCCGGCTTCATCGGCTCGCACCTGTGCCGCCGCCTGCTGCGCGAAGGGGCCCGGGTCTGGTGCCTCGACAACTTCAGCACCGGCCGGCCCGGCAACGTGGCCGACCTGGACGGGCATCCCCGGTTCCGCCTGCTGCGGCAGGACGTGACCCGGCCCGTCGGCCTGGAAGCGGATCGCATCTACAACCTGGCCTGCCCTGCCTCGCCCGTCCACTACCAGGCCGACCCGGTGCAGACCCTCATGACTTGCGTGCAGGGTGCCGCCAATCTGCTGGCCCTGGCCCGCGATACGGGCGCGCGCCTGCTGCACGCGTCCACCAGCGAGGTGTACGGCGACCCGCAGGTGCATCCGCAGCGCGAGGCTTACTGGGGCCATGTCAACCCGGTGGGCCCGCGCGCCTGCTACGACGAAGGCAAGCGCTGCGCGGAGACGCTGTGCTCGGACTTCGGGCGCCGCCACGAAGCGGCGGTGAAAATCGCCCGCATCTTCAACACCTACGGACCGGGCATGGCCGAGGACGACGGCCGGGTCGTGTCGAACTTCGCGGTGCAGGCGCTTGCCGGGCGCCCGCTCACGGTCTACGGCGACGGCCGGCAGACGCGCGCGCTCTGCTACGTGGACGACATGGTCGAGGCCCTGGTGCGCCTGATGGAGTCGCCCGCGAGCCTGCGCGGCCCGGTCAACCTGGGCAACCCCCACGAAGTGACGGTGCTGGAGATTGCCCGCCGGGTGCAGGCACTGGCGGGCGCGGGGTCCGAGGTAGTGTTCCGGCCACTGCCGGCCGACGACCCGGGGCGGCGCTGTCCGGACATTCTGCTGGCGCGCCGCAAGCTGGGGTGGGAACCCAGGGTGCCGCTGGACGAAGGCCTGCGCCGCACGCTGGACTACTTCGCGCGGGTGCCGGGCCCTGTCCGCGCGGCATCCCGGGCGGCGATCTAGGGCGAACCGCCGCGGGGCGCCGCCGCTCAGGAAACCTTGCGCGGCTGCCCCAGCCGGTTGTACAGCGTCTTCAGGCTGATTCCCAGCGTGCGCGCGGCGCGCCGCTTGTCGCCGCGATGGTGGGCGAGGGTGGCGCGGATCAGCTCCTGCTGCGCGTCCATCAGCGCGATGCCCACCGGAAACGACAGGCAGTCGCCCTGAAGTTCGGGCCGGCGCGCCGGCCGGGCCGCCGGGCCGGGCAGTTCCACTTCTATCGTTTCGTCGGCCAGGATGTAGGCGCGCAGCAGCGTGTTCTTGAGCTCGCGTACGTTGCCCGGCCAGTCGTAGGCCGCCATGCGCTCCAGAGACTGGCGCGATAGCGTCTTGGACGTGCCGTTGGCCCGGTTGAACTCCGCCACGAAGCGCCCGGCCAGGCATTCCACGTCTTCCCGGCGCTCGCGCAGCGGCGGGACATGCACGGGGACCACCGCCAGGCGGTAGAGGAGGTCTTCGCGGAAGATCCCCTCGGCGGCCGCTTCGTGGGGGTTGCGGTTGGTGGCCGACACCACCCGCACGTCCACCCGGATCTGTTCCGAGCCGCCCACCCTGTGGTATTCGCCGGTTTCCAGCACGCGCAGGATCTGCACCTGCATGTCCAGCGGCATTTCGGTGACTTCGTCCAGGAACAGCGTGCCGCCGTCGGCCCGCTCGAAATAGCCGGCATTGCGCGCGAACGCGCCGGTGAAGCTGCCTTTTTCGTGGCCGAAGAACTCGGCCTCCGCCAGGGTGGGGGCGATGGCGCCGCAGTTGACCGGGACGAAGGGCCGGTCGGCGCGGCGGCTGTGCAGGTGGACGGCGCGCGCCACCAGCTCCTTGCCCGTGCCGCTCTCGCCTATGACGAGAACGCTGGCGTCGCTGCGGGCGACCTTGGCGATGGTTTGCGCCAGCTGGCGCGCGGCCGCGGAGCAGCCGAAATCGGGTATGGGAACGGGGCCTGGCTTGGGGATGGCGCTGCCTCCTGGGACCTGCGTGGGCCGCCGCAAAGGCGGGGCCGGGACGTCTCGTCGTTATGGTAAGGTCGTTGAGAATAATACCGTTTCGCCGCTGCCGCCGACAGGATATCTTGCAGATTCGGGCACCTGTTAGCGTACGGTATCGAACCGTCACGTTATTGATACATATGCCCGGATAACCTCGAATCATCGGCGGCGCATTTTCCGTACCGGAGACGGCCGCTGTCCGGCAGATGTTTTCCCGATTCCGGGCCGGGCGGCGTGTAGCCGTCCGGCTGGGGACGCGCCGCTTTCCCGAACCGGAGCGGCGCGCGCCAGTTCCCGGCATCGGGGGTTTTCGTAGTTCGCAGCCCAGATTCAGGTGGCCGTCATGCCTCATGTATTGATCGTCGACGACGAGCCGGACGTCCGCAACACGCTGGCCGCAATGGTGGAGGAGCACGGATTTACCGCCGCGCAGGCCGGCAGCCTGCGCGAAGCCACCATCCAACTGCAGCGCCAGCGGCCCGACGTGGTCCTCATGGACATCCGCCTGCCCGAAGGCAACGGCATGGCCCTGTGCGATTCGCTGGACCTGCGCGGCGCCGAGGTCGTCTTCGTGACGGGCTACGCCAGCATGGAAAACGCGATCGAGGCGTTGCGCTACGGCGCATTCGATTACCTGGTCAAGCCGGTCACGCTGCAGCAGATCGGCAAGCTGCTGGGCCGGGTCAAGGGCAGGGGGCCCCCGGCCCGCAGCGGCGGCGACCCCTTCGACCGGATCCTGGGCGAGTCGGCGGCCATGAAGTCGCTGTGCGACCATATCCGCAAGGTCGCGCCCACCGACGCCACCGTGCTGCTGGTGGGGGAAAGCGGCACCGGCAAGGAGCTCGCGGCCGAGGCCGTGCACCGGTGCAGCCGGCGCCACAAGGGGCCGTTCCTGCCCATCAACTGCGGCGCGATCTCTCCCAACCTGATCGAAAGCGAGCTGTTCGGCCACGAGCGCGGCAGCTTTACCGGGGCCGACCGGCAGCACAAGGGGTATTTCGAGCGGGCCGACGGCGGCACGCTGTTCCTGGACGAAATCACCGAAATGCCGCTGGACCTTCAGGTGCGGCTGCTGCGCGTGCTGGAAACGGGGCTCTTCATGCGGGTCGGCACGCACACCGAGATCGCCACCAATGTGCGCATGGTGGCGGCCACCAACCGCGATCCCGAAGAGGCGGTCGCCAGCGGCAAGCTGCGCGAAGATCTCTACCACCGGCTGAGCGTCTTTCCCCTGCAGCTGCCGCCGCTGCGCGAGCGCGACGGCGACGCCTGCCTGATCGCGCAGCACTTCCTGGATACCCTGAACGCCGAAGAAGGCTCGCGCAAGCGCTTTTCGCCCGAGGCGCTGCAGGCGATCCGGGACCACCACTGGCCCGGCAACGTGCGCGAGCTGCGCAACTACGTGCACCGCGCGTTCATCCTGGCCGACGAGGTCATCGGCGGCGAGATCGCCCTGTCTCCGGCGGGCGCCGATCCGGCCGCGCCGGCGGGCGCCCAGGTTTCGGTGCCGGTGGGCGTGTCGCTGGCCGACGCGGACCGGCGCCTGATCTTCGCCACGCTGGAGCAGTGCGGCGGCGTGAAGAAACAGGCCGCGGCCATACTCGGCATCAGCCTCAAGACCCTCTACAACCGCCTCGAGGAATACGCCGCCGAGGAACGAGGCTCCGGCTCGTCCGATTCGGAAACCGCGGTCAACGGCTGATCCGGCCGCGCATGCCCGCCGCAGGCGCGCGGCGTCTTCGCTTCGTTCCTTGCGCGCCTTTGCCCGGCCGCGTGGGCGGCCATCCGGGACGGAACGCTAGCCCTTCGACGCCGCGCCGCGGCCCGCGCCTGCCTTGCGGCGCAGCACGCTGATGTCGCCGCTGGATTCGATGTAGGCGCGCCGCACTTCGGCGAGGTCTTCTATGCCCTTCAGGCGCAGCTCGCCCATCAGTTCTTCCTGCGTCACGTATTCGCGGCGCATGCCCCGGCGCTGGATGACGCCGTCCCTGACCAGGCAGACGCGGTCGGGCTTGAGCCATCGCGTGGTCCCAGGCAGGAAATAGCACGAGAGGTCTATCGCCACGCTCCAGAACACCAGCGTGGCGACCAGCACCATGCCTTCGGCCACGGAGGTGTAGTCGCCCGCCATGCCGTTCTGGGCGGCGTCGGCGATCAGCACCAGCAGCAGCAGGTCGGCCGCGCCCAGCGAACCGAAGTCGCGCCGCCCGGCCAGCCGCAGCAGCGCGAAGACGAACCAGAAAACCAGCGTGCCGCGGACCACGATTTCCAGCGGCGACACGCCGAAGCGAAATAGCTCGTACCAGTCGATATCCATGTTCTCGTCCTGCCAGGGCCCTGGGAAGATGCGGCGGCGCCTGCGCGAAGCGCCGCCTGCCGGGGCGGGGCGCAGGCCACCGCGCCGCCTCCTGCCGCAACCATCGCCGGCGCATCGCCGGCGCAGGGTCTCGTGCCGGCGCCATCACGAGCGCAAGGCCGCCGCACGGCCTCGTGCCGGCATCACCTCCGGCGCCGGCGCAACAGCCGTACGGCCAGTCCTGCGCAATAGAGCGCCGCCGCGCCCGACAGGCCTTGCACGGCGCGCAGCACGCCGGGGCGCGATTCCAACAGCGCCGCCACGGGGTCCCAGCCGAAGGCGCCGCCGCACCCCCAGGCCAGCGCGCCCGCCGCGGTCAGCGCCAGCGCCGTCCAATCCAGGGGATTCAGCACCACCGGCACCACCGTGCCGAGATCGTTGACGCCGTCCTCGGGCACGATCATGGGCGTGCGCGCCCCATGCCGGCGCGCCCCGCGGCCTGTTGCGCGGTGCGCGCCGATGTCGATCCGCCGGCCTCTTTCATCGCCGGCCGCCGTTGCGCACCGGATCGGGAGGCGTGGTCGCCAGTCCGGCCCGGCGCGCGCCCACTACCTTGTCGGTGTCGATGTCCGGCGCCGGTTCGCCGTGCCGCGGCGGCTCGGCGCCGGCCCGTTCGCCGGTGCCGGCGGCATCGCTGTCGGTGTCGGCGGCGTCCGGCGCGTCACTGCCCGAATCGGAAGAGTCGCTGGGGCCCAGGCGGGGGTCCGGACGGCCTTCCTTCGAGGGAAAGACGGGGTCGTTGCTTGCAATATCTTCGTTCGCATCGGGATCTGGCATCAGGGTCTCCTCTTTGCCGGCGGGGCGCAGCTGCCCGCCGCGTGCCGCCCAGCAAACGCCATGCCCGCCGCGGAAGGAAAGGGGAAGGCGCGAATGATAAGCGCCGCAGGGCACGCCGTTTGCTGGCTGCGGCAAACCATCCCATGCAAGGAGGCTGCGATGACGGACGCGAGTGGTACGACCCCCGAACGTAGTGGAGGCAGTAGCGGTAGTGGCGGCGCGGCCGGCAAAGGCGGCGCCAATGCGGCCGGCGCGGGCAGCGAGGGGGCGCCCGACAGGCGCGATGCCTCCCGCGAGCGCACCTTGTCCGGCCGCCCCCGGGACCCGAACAAGCTGGGCGCGGACTGGCAATTCCCGCCGGGCGTGGACCCGGAGGACGCCATCGATCCCGGCAAACAGACGCCGGGCGCGCCGCCGGTGGACAACCGCTCCTGATGGACGTCCTGCAAGACCTGGGGCGGGTGGCGGCGGTCTCGCCGCACCTGGACGACGGCGTGCTGAGCTGCGGAGGGCTGCTGTCGGCCTGCCGCGACGCGGCCGTGGTGACGCTGTTCGCCGGCGTGCCGCCCTCGGGCGGCACGCCGTCCGACTGGGACGCGCGTTGCGGCTTCGCCGACGGCGCCCAGGCCATGCGCCATCGTCTGGCCGAAGACGACCTGGCCCTGGCCCGCCTGCGGCTGCGCGCCCTGCGGCTGGAGTTCCTCGACAGCCAGTACGCCCGGCCGCCTGCGGCCGGGCGCGTGGCGGCCTCCCTGCGCGCCGTGCTGGAGCGCGAACGGCCCGATACCGTGCTGATCCCGCTGGGCCTCTTCCATGTCGATCACCTCCTGGCCCACGAGGCGGCCATGAAGGTGCGCGGCGAAGGCGGCGGCCGGCTATGGCTGGCCTACGAAGACGTGCCCTACCGCCGCAAGCGGGGACTGTTGCAGCACCGGCTGATGCGCCTGTATGCGCAGGGCGTGGGCGCCACCCCCGCGGTGTTTGCCGTCCGGCCCGCGGCCCGGCGCAAGGCCGCGGCGGTCGCGGCGTACGCCAGCCAGCTGGGCCCCATGGGTCTGTCGGACGGGCAGGGCGATCCCGCTCTGCCCGAACGCTACTGGCGGCTGGAAAACGGGGTGGATTAGTGTCGACAGGCCCTGGCCGTGCGGACGCGATGCCACGCGTCACCGTCGTGGTGCTGACCCGCAACCGGCGCGACGAGGTGCTGCGCACGCTGGAGGGCCTGGCGGGGCTGCCGGACCGCGGGCCGCTCATCGTGGTCGACAACGCGTCGGCCGACGGCACGGCCGAGGCGGTGCGCGCGCGCTTTGCGCAGGCCAGGCTGCTGCGCGCGCCGGGCAACCTGGGCGCGGCCGGCCGCAACCTGGGGGTGGCTGCGGCCCGCACGCCTTACGTGGCGTTCTGCGACGACGATACCTGCTGGGAGCCCGGCGCGCTGGCGCGCGCTGCCGATATCCTTGACGCCGCACCTGGAGTGGCCGTGCTGAGCGCCCGCGTGCTGGTGGGGCCGCAGCGGGCGCCGGACCCGGCGTGCGAGGCCATGGCCCGTTCGCCCCTGGATTCCGCCGGCCTGCCGGGCCGCCGCATCCTGGGCTTCATGGCCGGGGCCTGCGTGGTGCGCAGGCAGGCCTTCGTCGAAGCGGGCGGCTATTGGCCGCCGCTGTTCATCGGCGCGGAAGAATCGCTGCTCGCGCTGGACCTGGCCGGCCGCGGCTGGAGCATGGTGTACGCGCCGCAGGTCGTCACCCGCCATTTTCCTTCCGGGGCGCGCGATGCGCCGCTGCGCGGGCGGATGCTTGCACGCAACGCCGTCTGGATCGCATGGATGCGGCTGCCGGCGGACATGGCCTGGCGGCGCACCCGCGAGGCGCTGCGCGGCGCGCCGCATCGGCCGGGCGGGCTGCCGCGCTTCGTGGCGGACGTCTTGCCCGGGTTGCCGCGCGCGCTGGCCCGGCGCGCCGTGGTGCCCGCCGGGGTGCGGCGCATGGCGCAATGCCTGGAGCAGTGGGAAGGCGCGGCCGAGCCTGCGCGCCCGGCCGTCGCCGCGGCGCGCCAGGCGGCGGCGGACGCCGGGCCGGGCCGCTTGCGGCTAGCGCCGCGCGGCCCGCAGGGCCAGCCCGATCAGCATCAGGGCCCAGCCCTGGAACAGCAGGTCCACCGCCAGCAGCAGGCCCAGGATCCACAGGCTGTTGTCGGGCCAGCCGGCGGCGATCAGGATGCCGACCAGCAGGGTGATCGCGCCGGACAGCGCGATCCATTGCCAGCCCGGCCGGGAACGGTTCTGCAACCATATCCACAGCCGCAGCGCGCCCACCGCGATCAGGAAGGCTCCCAGCAGCAGCGTCAGGCCCGCGGCCGCGGCCAGGGGGTCGGCGATGGCCAGCGCGCCGGCCCCGACATAGACCAGGCCGATCAGCGTCCAGAGCAGGAAGCCGCCCCAGGCCCTGACCCGCCACGCGTGGGCCAGGTGGCCGATGCCGCCGACGATCATCAGCACGCCCACGTAGAGCACGCTGGCCACGGTCGCGCTCAGGACGTAGGCGGCGGCCAGCAGGCCCAGCACCAGCAGGAGCAGGCCGATGGCCAGGAACCAGCCCCATTTGTCGGCCAGTGCGCCCAGGTCGGGCAGGCCGGGACCCGGCGGTTTGCCGGAAGCGGGCGCGGGGACGGGCGAAGGGTCGTCGTTGGGCATGGTGCGGACTCCTGCGTGAGGGACACCGGATTATCTTACCCGTGCCCGGCGGGCGCGGGGGAGCCGGCCGCGAGGCGAGGCGGGCGCGATGCATGAAGCCGGGCAGGCGGCGTGGTCCGCGATCGCGCAGGAGTTTTCCGGTATCGGCGACCCCGAGGCGGCGGCGCGCGTGGCGGTCCGCCTGGGCATGGCCGCGCTGCTGGCCGGCCTCATCGGCTACGAGCGCGAGCGGCGCGGCAAGCCGGCGGGCCTGCGTACCCACATGCTGGTGTCGCTGGGCGCCGCGCTGTTCGTGCTGGCCTCGCTGCAGGCCGGCATGCGTATCGGCGACCTGAGCCGGGTGCTGCAGGGCGTGGTCGCGGGCATCGGGTTCCTGGGGGCGGGGGCCATCATCAAGTCCAGCAGCCGGTATCTCGTCAAGGGGCTGACGACGGCGGCCACGATATGGCTGGCGGCCGCGCTGGGCGCGGCCTGCGGCATGGGCAGCGAAACGACCGCGCTGGCGGCCACCGTCTTCGGCCTGCTCATATTGGCCGCGTTGCGCGTGCTGGAGCGGCGCCTGGAAAGGCCCGGCCGGCGAAGCCGCCGGCGGCCGCTTCAGCGGGCCGGCGTGCCGGCCGCGTCGCGGGCCAGGCGCAGGCCCGCGAACTGCCAGCGGGCGTCGGGCGGAAAGAAGTTGCGGTAGGTGGCGCGGATGTGCGGGCGCGGCGTGGCGAAGGAGCCGCCGCGCAGCACGAACTGGCCGCACATGAACTTGCCGTTGTATTCGCCGATGGCGCCCGGCCCCGGGGCGAAGCCGGGATAGGCGTCGTAGGCGCTGCAGGTCCATTCCCACACGTCGCCGTACATCTGCCTGGGCCCGGCTGCCGCGCCGCGCGCCGGACGCGGCGCCAGCGCGCCCGATTCCAGCAGGTTGGCCTGCGGCGAAGGTCCGGGCTCGCCCAGGCAGCGCGCCGCCCATTCCCATTCGGCCTCGCGCGGCAGGCGCGCGCCGGCCCAGCGCGCATAGGCGTCGGCCTCGAAATAGCTCAGGTGGCAGACGGGCGCGGCCGGTTCCGGCGCGGCCATGCCGTGCAGGGTGAAGCGGCGCCACCCGTCGCCGTCGCGCTCCCAGTAGAGCGGCGCTTCCCAGCCGCGCGCGCACACCGTATCCCATCCCATGGACAGCCACAGTTCCGGCCGGCGATAGCCGCCGTCGCGCATGAACTCCAGGTACTCGGCCTGGGTCACGGGCCGGTCCGCCAGTTCGTAGGGCGCCAGCAGCACGTCGTGCGCGGGCATTTCGTTGTCGAAGGCGAAGCCCGGCCCTTCGTGGCCCAGGCGCACGGGGCCGCCGTCGTAGCGGGTCCAGCCCGCGGCGGCCGGTTCCGGCGCCGGCGCTTGGGCCGCCGCTTCGCGGTAGGCCGGCCGCAGCGGGTTGCGCGAAAAAAGGTGCAGCAGATCGGTCAGGATGAGTTCCTGGTGCTGCTGCTCGTGGTTGAGCCCCAGTTCGACCAGCGCGTCGAAGCCCGGGTCGCCGCCGGCATGCGCGAAGGCGCCGCGCATGGCCGCCTCCACCTGGCTGCGGTAGGCCAGGACGTCCTGCAGCGCCGGGCGGGTGAGCAGGCCGCGCTCGGGCCGCGGGTGCTTGTCGCCTACCGCGTTGTAGTAGGAATTGAAGAGCACGCGGAATTCGGGGCGGAAGGGCCGGTAGCCCGGCGCGTGGCGTTCCAGCACGAAGGTCTCGAAGAACCAGGTGGTGTGGCCCAGGTGCCACTTGACCGGGCTGGCGTCCGGCATGGACTGGGCCTGGCAGTCTTCCGCGCTCAGCCCCGCGGCCAGCGCCGCGGTGGCGGCGCGCACCGCGGCAAAGCGCTCGGGCAGCGCCTGGCCGCCGGCGGCGGGGTGGGTCAGCACGCAGGGTCGTTCCATGGGGCGCTCTCCTTGCATGGCGTCAGGCGCGCGCATGGAAGACCGAATACCACCCGCGCGCGTCGGTCCAGGCCTGCTGCCGCGAGAACCCCGCCCGCTCGAGCAGCGCCGCAAAGCGTTCGGGCCGGTATTTGTGGGAGTTTTCCGTATGGATGCGGTCCCCGCGCGCGAATCGGCGCCCGCCGCCGGGCCAGGACACTTCCAGGTCGCAGCGCGCCTCCAGGTGCATCTCGACGCGCTCCAGCGTATCGTCGTAGCGCGCCACGTGCCGCCACTGCTCCACCCGGAAGTCGGTGCCCGCTATGGCGTTGGCGTGGCGCAGCACATTGAGGTTGAAGGCGGCGGTCACGCCCAGCGGGTCGTCGTAGGCGCGTTCCAGGACGTCGCGCGGCTTGACGCGGTCGATGCCGATCAGCAGCCCGCCGTCCGGACAGGCGGCGCGGATGCGTTCCAGCATGGCCAGGGCCTGCGCGGGGTCCAGGTTGCCGATGCTCGAGCCGGGGTAGACGAACAGCCGGTGCCGCGCGGGCACGCTGGCGGGCAGCGCCAGCGACTCGGAGAAGTCCAGCCCCAGCGCCAGGATTTCCAGCGCGGGGTACAGCGTCTGCAGGCGCACCACCGCGTCGCGCAGGTAGTCGGCGGAAATGTCCACCGGCACATAGCGCGCGGGATGCAGGGTCCGCAGCAGGCGCTCGGCCTTGCTGCAATCGCCCGCGCCCAGGTCGATCATGGCCTGTACCGGGCCGGCGCGGCGGGCGATGTCCTGGCCGTGGGCGTCGAAGATCTCGAGTTCGCAGCGGGTGGGGTAGTACTCGGGCAGCCGCGTGATGGCGGTGAACAGGCTGGAGCCGAGCACGTCGTAGAGAAACTTGGGGCTGATGCGCGGGCGGGGGGCGGCGAGGCCTTCCCGCAGTTCCTCGTCGGCCCGCCGCGCGGCGCCCGCGGGCATTTGCGCATAGCGGGCAGCTTGGGCGAGTTCGGCGACGGAGGGGTTGTCCATGCGGCGTTTCCTGGTCGGGCCCGGGCCAAACCGTTATTGTGCCTCCGATCGCGGCCTGCCGTGCCGGTTTCGGGATAGGAAACGCAACCAAGGGTTGCGTGCCTTTGCCGGGGCCGGCCGCGCCGGCCCCGCGCGGCGCGGCGTCAGCGCCGCACGATATAGACCGGGCTGGAGTAGATGAAGAAACCGTCTTCCGTCGTGGCGCGCAGGTAGACGGCGTTGTCGCGGCCGCGGTGCAGCGGCACGCGCACGGCGTGGCGGGCGCGCCGGCAGTCGTTGGCGTCGGGCAGGCGGAATACCTTCAGCCGGCGGCGGATGCCGCCGTTCTCGAACACTTGGGGTTCGATCCCGATATCGGCCACCGCCAGGGTTTCCCTGACCAGCGGCGTGTCGATCGCCAGCGTGCCCGCGCAGGCATCGGCCAGGCGCACGTCCACGCCGCTGAAGCCGCCCGTGGTCAGCGATTGCCATTGCAGGCGGTTGGCGGCGGTCTGGTCCAGGGTCTTGTCCAGGTTCCAGAAGTTGATCGCGCGCGGGGATTCGAAAGTATTGCCTTCCAGCGTGGCGCTGCCGTCCCAGATCGTCTGGCGGCCGCGGCCGCGGTATTCGGAGCCTTCCCAAATCAGCCGGATGCGCCGGCCCAGGTCGGCCTCGCCGTAGGGCCGCAGCACCTCGACGGGCTCCATCAGGTTGCGCACTTCGATGTTTTCGATGGGCGCCTGCGTCATCAGCTCGAATTCCAGCGTGACGCTGTCGCCGTCGTATTCGGTGACCGCGCCCATGTCGGCGCGCAGGCCCTCGGCGGACGTGACCGGCAGGCCCAGCTTGGGGTCGTCCGAATAGATGCGCGCCGGACGGTCGAACATGGCCTGCGCGCTCAGGTAGGCGCGGCAGCCCGTGGTGGCGTAGTGGCGCCGCTGGCGCAGGCATTCGGCGATGGACTCGCGGGTCAGCTCGCGCGCCAGCAGGCAGCTCAGGCCGCCGTAGGCGCCGAACAGCGAGGCGCCGGGATGGCTCGCGCCGTGGCGCCCCTTGTGGCCGTCGCTGTTGGCCAGGATGCCCACGCGGTAGCCCTGCTCGAAGGCGTCTTCCAGCAGCCATTCGAAGGTGCCCCAGTCGGAATGGATCTCGATCGACCGCTCGAGGCGCGCGTCGTGCGACAGGGTGATGTCGGCATAGCGCCCGCCGATGTGCGCGAACACCACTACGTCCTCGTCCTTGAGCGCTTCGAACAGCTGGTCGGCGCTGTTGGCGTCGGTGTCGAGGTCGGACAGGTCGTCGACCAGCGCGTGGGAAGAGCGGTGCAGGGTCCGGCCTTCGTTCAGGTACAGCACGTTGCGGTCGCCGCCCAGGCCGGTGTTGCCCGACCATTCGTAGCCGGGGAACACCACGAACTCGCCGTCGCGGTTGAACTCGCGGGTGAGATCGTTGAGGTGGCGCCAGAAGTCCAGCGTGATCTGGAAGTCGTTGCCCTGGTGGCTCATGGCGTCCAGGAAGGCGCGGTCGCGCGCGAAGGCGAGCAGTTCGCGCGCCGAGTTCGTGCCTATGGTTTCCTCGGACTGGCCGTGCAGGTCGGCCCAGAAATGCACGTGTCCGGCCTGGCCGGCGATGCGACAGGGGTTCGAGCGCGCCAGCGTCCGCCCGTCGCGCAGGATCTCGATCTCGAGGTCGCCCGGCTCGCGAACCACCAGGCCGTCCAGAATCCGCGCGTATTCGCCGTCGCGCATTTCGAAGCGCTGCGGCAGCCCTTCCACGGGCAGGTTGCTGCGCACGTCGTAGCGCCCGCCGGCGCGATGGCTGGGGTTGCCCCATTTGTCTTCGCCCTTGAACCCCAGGCGAAACGGCTGGCCGGCGCGGCGCAGCGTGGGCAGCACGGCCTTGTACGCCACCGGCGGGCCCGCCGCCACGGAGATGGTCGGCGATTGCCCGAGCTCGGTGTACTGGTAGGTGGCGAAGGCGTCCACCAGCACCTTGAACTCGAAGGTGGGCTCGTGGAAGGTCTGCACCCGCATGCCCGGCGAACCCTGCCGGCGGTCGCCGAAGCGCACCACGATGCGGTCGCCTTCGCGCAGGAAGCCGCGCACCACGCGGATGAACAGCGTCTTGTCCCACGGCCGGATGTTGAGCTTGTTGTCGTACTGCACCTGGAGCACCGCGCCGTTGGAGGCTTCGACGGTGGTGTAGTTCCAGCCCTGCGGGTCGTCGAACTGCGGCTTGCCCATGTCGCTGGCGAAGCGGTGCACGATCTTGATCGAGCCCGTGTCGTCGATGCCGAAATAGCCGGCGGTGTAGGTCAGCGTGAACGAGGCGAGGCTGCCGGCCTCGAATTCGCCGGCCGGGTCCAGCGCGGCGGAGCCCATCAGGTGGGCGGCATAGGTCGAATGGGGCATGGCGCGTCTGTCTCCTCGGGATGGTGTCGTCGCCGCGGCGCCCTCAGGGCGAGCGGATGAAGTCCATGTCCAGCTCGAAGGAAGTCGGCGGCACCAGCATGCGCTGGTAGGACACCGCGCGCAGGCCTTTGCTGCGGGCCACGATGCGCACGTCCAGCGCCCAGCTTCCGGCGGGCACGCCCATTTGCGCGGCGCTGGCGTCGTCCAGCGGCACGACGCGCCCGCCGCCCTTGGCCTCGACCGTGGGGTAGCCGAACTCGGTTTCCAGGATTTCCTTCAGGTTGACGTTTTCCAGGCGCCGGGCGGGCAGCCGCATCATGTTGCCGAACAGCGAGGCCGGAAGGTAGAACTCGCTCAGGCAGGCTTCGCGGTCGTCGATGGAAATGCGGCGATCGATGCGGACATAGCCCTGCTCGTCGGCTCCCAGCGCGGCGGTCCAGGGGCCGTCGCCCACCACCGTGCGCGACAGCAGGCGCGTGTAGACGGGCACATGCCCGCCGGTGGCGGGATCGGTGAAGCGGTAGTGCCAGGAACCCCGGATGGCGCGCCGCGGCTCGGCGACGAAGGTGCCCACGCCGTGTTCGCGTACCAGGTAGCCGGCGCTGGCCAGGCTGCCCAGCGCCTTCTGCGTCGTGCCCAGGCTGATGTTCAGCAGCTGCCCCAGCGCTTTCTCGGGCGGCAGCTTGTCCCGGAAGCGCAGCTCGCCGTCGTCCACCGCGCCCATGATGGAGGCGCGCAGCCGCGCGTGCTTGCTCAACCCCAGCGGCGCCAGCCGGAAGTAGCGGCGCTGGATGGCCTGGGCGGGGGAAGGGGGCGGCATGGGGCCTCGCGGTCGGGAAGTGCCGCTACTGTAGCCATGGAAAGGAATGGAGGTCAATAGCTATATAGCTCTTTGTTAGCAGGATGCCCGGCGGCCGGTACGGACGGCGGGAAATGGGCGGGGCAGAGGGTGGAGAGGGCGGGGACAGGGAGAGGGCCGCACGTCCGGCGGCCCGGTCAGCCGGTGCGGTCCGCCGGCGGGGCCGGTGCTATCATCGACCGGCCTTGCCGGGCGGCGCCGCGCCCGCCGGGCCGCGAAAGGAGAGACGCATGAACGAGCCGCAGCCGGGCGAGCCGCAGCCGCCGGCCGGCATTCCCGCCGGCGAAGTGGTGGCTTCCGTCGCCTACCTGGACGGGCGGCGCGCCGCCGACGTGCCGGTCGAGGGCATCGGGGCCTACGTCGGCCAGGCGCATTGCCTGCTGTGGATAGGCCTGAAGGACCCCTGCGCCGACACGCTGGAGCGCGTGGCGGACGGGCTGGGGCTGGACTGCCAGGTGCGGGAAGAACTGCTGCAGCCTGCCCGGCGCCCCAAGATCATCGATTTCGATTCCGTCGTGCTGGTGGTGGCCGCCACGGTCGAGGCGGGCTCGGCGCGCCCGGCCTTCGGCACGACCACGCTGCTCATCGGCAAGGGTTTCCTGCTGACCGTGCGGCGCGGCGCCACCGCCGACCACCGGGCGCTGCGCGCACGCCTGGAAGCGCTGCCGGAACTGCTGGCGCGCGGCGCCGATTTCGTGGCGTCCGAAGTGCTGGACCAACTGGTGGACCGCTACGTCCAGGCCACCACCCGTTTCGAGGCGCAGGTGGAGGGGGTGGAGCAGAAGCTGATGCTGCACCGCGACCTGAAGAACCATGACATCCGCGCCCTGTACCGCTTGCGCCGCGACCTGCTGCGCGTGCATACCGCCATCGCGCCGCTGGCCGAGATCGGCCGCCGGCTCGGGCGCGTGGAGATGGCGCCCGTCGATGCCAGCGCCCGGCCGTACTACGGCGAGGTGGCCGACCGCGTGCTGCGGGTCGACGAACTGATCGGCGCCCTGCGCGAGGCGCTGGCCTTCGCCTTCGAGGCCGGCCTGATGATAGGCCAGACCCAGCAGACGGAAACCACGCGCCGGCTGGCTTCCTGGGCCGCCATCCTGGCCGTGCCGACCGCCGTGGCGGGCATCTACGGCATGAACTTCAGGTTCATGCCGGAACTGGAATGGCCGCTGGGCTATCCCGCCGTCATGGGCGGCATGGCGCTGGCCTGCGGGCTGCTGTACTGGCGCTTCCGCAGGGCCGGCTGGCTGTAGGGGCGGGGCGGATCGGCGGCCGGTTTGCCGCGGACGCGGCGGCGGCCCGCGGCGGTCCGCCGCCATCGGCGCGCACGCCGCATGCCGGCCCTGCGCGGGGATGCCGCGCGGGACAGGACATCCCGCAGGAACGAGGGATGGCGCGTCCGGGCCAGGCGCGGCACGGTCCGCGGCCGCGACGCAAATGTCCATCCCCGCGCGCCGGCAGGGCGGGGGTTTATGGCAAACTGCCCCGCTTTCGCCACCGCCATTCCGGGCTTCGCTCCGCCATCCGCCTGTGTCTCCGTCCCGCCGCCCCCGTTCCGCCCGCCGTCCCGCCGGCATCGTCGCTACCCTGGTCCTTGCGCTCGCCGCCGCCGTCGGCGGGTGGTGGCTGCGCGGCGCGCCGACCGGCCCGGGCTCCGCGTCCGAAGCGCCCGGGCCCGGCGTCTATGCCTTGCAGGGCGCCGTCGTGCAGGTCATAGACGGCGACACGGTGGTCCTGCGTGCCGGCGGCCGCCCGCGCCATATCCGGCTGGCCAGCATCGACGCGCCCGAGACCGGCGGGCGCGACCGGCAGGGCCAGCCTTTCGGGCAGGCGTCGCGCCGCCACCTGGACGGACAGGTGGGCGGGCGTACGCTGTCGGCGCGCTGCTACGAGCGCGACAGCTATGGGCGCGACGTCTGCGATCTGCTGCTCGACGGCGGCGACACCGCCAGCCGGGCCCAGGCCAGGGCCGGCATGGCCTGGGCCAACCGGCAGGGCGGGGGCAAGTACCTGCGCGACCCGGTGGTCGGCGAACTGGAAGGCCGTGCCCGCGCGTCGCGCGCCGGCCTGTGGTCGCAGCCGGCGGTCGCGCCCTGGCAATGGCGCCAGCGCTGCTGGAACCAGGGGCAGTGCTGACGGTTTGCCCGGCGCGGCGGCGCGTTTTGCTATGCTTGCCGTCGGTCCGTAACCGGGGGGCGGCATGCGAATGACGATAGGGTGGTCCGCAGCGGCGGCGCTGGCGTGCGCGCTGGCCGGCTGCATGGGCGACAGCCCCGTCAACAGCCCCTATCCCTCCGGCGCCGAGCGGGACAACACCCTGTACACGGCCTTCACCCAGCGTTCTCCCAAGTACCTGGACCCGGCCAGTTCCTATTCGTCCGACGAAACCCCGTTCACCTACAACATCTACGAGCCCCTCTACGGCTACCACTACCTGAAGCGGCCGTACGAACTCGTGCCTCGGGCCGCCGCCGCCATCGCCGAGCCGCGCTACTACGACGCGCAGGGGCGCGAGCTGCCGGCCGACGCGCCCGGCGAGGCCATCGCCGAAAGCGTCTACGACATCCCCATCCGCCCCGGCATCCGCTTCCAGCCCCACCCGGCTTTCGCGCGCGCGGCGGACGGCGGCTACGCCTACTGGCCGCTGGCGCCCGGCGCGCTGCGCGACAAGTACGCCATTCCCGATTTCCCACAGACCGGCACGCGCGAGCTGACGGCCGGCGATTACGTCTACGCCATCCGGCGGCTGGCCAGCCCGCGCGTGGTCTCGCCCATCTATTCGGTCATGGCCGCGCACATCGTCGGCATGCGCGAATACGGCGAGCGGCTGCGGGCGCTGGATGCCGGCGCGCGGGCCGGCCTGCCGCCGGACGCCCGCGACCTGCCCTGGCTGGACCTGCGCCGGGAAGGCTTTCCCGGGGTCCAGGCGCTGGACGACCATACCCTGCGCATCCGCGTGATCGGCAAGTATCCGCAGTTCAAGTACTGGCTGGCCATGACCTTCGTGGCGCCGGTACCCTGGGAGGCCGACCGCTTCTACAGCCAGCCGGGCATGGCCGGGCGCAACCTGTCGCTCAATACCTGGCCGGTGGGCACCGGCCCCTACATGCTGGCGGAGTCGCTGCAGAACCGGCGCCACGTGCTGGCGCGCAACCCCAATTTCCGGGGCGAACCCTACCCCTGCGAGGGCGAGCCCGGCGACCAGGCGGCCGGCCGGCTGGCCGATTGCGGCAAGCCCACGCCCTTCATCGACCGCATCGTCTTCAGTATCGAAAAAGAAGCCATCCCCCTGCAGGGCAAGTTCATGCAAGGCTATTACGACCTGCCCCAGGTCGAGCGCGGCGAATACGGCGTGGCCATGCTGGTGGCGGCGGGGGATTCGCCCGACAAGGCGCAGCTCTACGCCGAGCGCGGCATCCAGCTGCCGACCACGGTCGAAACCCAGAACTGGTACCTGGGCTTCAACTGGCGCGACCCGGTGGTGGGCGAGGGCGACACGCCGCAGCGCCGCGAGCGCAACCGCAAGCTGCGCCAGGCGCTGAGCATTGCCTTCGACTGGGAAGAATACGTGGCCATTTTCGAGAACAGCCAGGCCCAGGTCGCCTACGGGCCGGTGCCGCCCGGCGTGCTGGGCTACCGGCCCCCGCCGGAGGGCATCGACCCCTATGTCTACGACCTGCGCGACGGCCGGCCCGTGCGCAAGTCCCTGGACGAGGCCCGGCGCCTGCTGGCCGAGGCCGGCTACCCCGACGGGCGCGACGCGCAGACCGGGCAGCCGCTGGTGCTGCATTTCGATGCCATGGGCGGTTCCACCGGCGCGTCGCCCACCTACGACTGGATGCGGCGCCAGGCGGCGCGGCTGGGGGTGCAGCTGGACGTGCGCGCCACCGACTACAACCGCTTCCAGGACAAGATGCGACGCGGCACGGCCCAGATGTTCATGTGGGGGTGGGTGGCGGACTACCCGGACGCCGAGAACTTCCTGTTCCTGCTCTACGGCCCCAACGCCAAGGCCGTCAACGGCGGCGAGAACGCCTCCAACTATTCCAGCCCGGAATTCGACAGCCTGTTCGAGCGCATGCGCTTCCTGGACGACGGCCCCGAAAAGGAACGGCTCATCGCCCGCATGACGGCCATCGTGCAGCGCGATGCGCCATGGATGTTCGGCTACTTTCCCAAGTCCGGCGGGGCCTACCAGCAATGGGTGGGCAACGCCAAGCCCACGCAGATGGTTCGCAATACCTTGCAGTATCTCAAGATCGATCCGGCGCTGCGCGCCGAACGCATCGCGCAATGGAACCGGCCGGTGTGGTGGCCGCTGGCCCTGATCGCCGTCCTGCTGGCCGCGGCCGTCTGGCCCGCCTGGATCGCCCTGCGCCGGCGCGAGGCCCGCGATGCCTACGGCGCGCCGGCGGCCCCGGAGACGCGGCCATGAGCAGCTATATCGTCAGGCGGCTGCTCTATGGCCTGCTGATCCTGGTCGGGGTCAACCTGTTCACCTTCGTGCTCTTCTTCGCGGTCAACACCCCCGACGACATGGCGCGCCTGTCCATAGGCGGGCAGCGCGTCAGCCAGGACGCGATCGAGAAATGGAAGGCCGAGCGCGGCTACGACAGGCCGCTGTTCTACAACGCGCAGGCGCAGGGCGCGGCGCGCCTGACCGACACCGTTTTCTACCGGCGCTCGGTGCCGCTGCTGGCACTGGACTTCGGCGCCTCGGACGGCGGGCGGGACATCGGCCGCGAGATCCGCGCGCGCATCGGGCCCAGCCTGGCGCTGGCCGTGCCCACCTTCGCGCTCGGCCTGCTGGCCAGCGTCGGCTTCGCGCTGACGCTGGTGTTCTTCCGCGCCACCCGGCTGGATTTCTGGGGCGTGGTGCTGTGCGTGGTGCTGCTGTCCATTTCGGGGCTGTTCTACATCATCGCCGGGCAATGGCTGTTTTCCAAGGTGCTGCGGCTGGCGCCGTATTCCGGTTTCGCGGGCGGCCTGGACGCGGCCAAGTTCCTGGCGCTGCCGGTGCTGGTGGCCATCGTCTCCCGGCTGGGGCCGGAGGCCCGCTTCTACCGCGCGCTGTTCCTGGAGGAAATCGGCAAGGACTACGTACGCACGGCGCGCGCCAAGGGCCTGCCGGAACGCGTCGTGCTGCTGCGCCACGTGCTGCGCAACGCCATGCTGCCCATCCTGACGGGCACGGTGTCGGCCATTCCGCTGCTGTTCATGGGCAGCCTGATCGCCGAGTCCTTCTTCGGCATCCCCGGCCTGGGCAGCTACACCATAGACGCCATCAACGCGCAGGATTTCTCCATCGTGCGGGCCATGGTGTTCCTGGGTTCCGCCCTGTATATAGCGGGGCTGATCCTGGCGGACATTTCCTACACGCTGGCCGATCCGCGCGTGCGGTTCGAATAGGGGCCGCCATGATCGTACTGCTCTGGACCGACGTCGCGCTGGCCCTGCTGCTGCTGGGGGCGGGCGCCTACGCCTGGCGCGCGCGGCGTTCGCCGGCGCTGCGCGCCGCTTGGGCGCGGGTGGCCCGCGATACCCCGGCCATGTGCGCGGCCGTGGTGCTGGCCGCCTTCGCCGCGGTCGGCGTGCTGGATTCCATCCATTACCGGCCCCTGCTGCCGCCGGCCGCGGGCGCGCCCGAAGGCGCCGCGCCGGCCTACGCGCCGGCCGTGCGCTCGGTGCTGGACGCGCTCCTGGCGGGCAGCGCGCTGGCGCATCCCGAAAAGACTTATTCCGCGCCGCTGGCATTGCGGCAATTCACCAAAGAAACGATGCTGGTCGACGGCCAGCCGGTGCGCGACTTCCCGCGCCTGGCCTTTTCCGGCAGGCACCTGGACGACCCCGACGCCCAATGGGCGGCCGATATGTCGAAGCGGCTGCTGGCCGGCCTGGCCGCCGGCGCGCTGGCGGCGGCGCTGGCCGCGGCCTTGCTGGCGGCCGGCCTGGCGCGGCGCCGGCCGTCCTGGCGCGCGGCCTGGGCCGACCTGGCGGCGGGCCGCACCGCCATGCCCTGGCGCCCCATGCTGGCGACCTTCGCCGCGCTGTGCCTGCTGGCCGGGGCCCTGGGCGGCCTGGCCACCGGCTACCACCCGCTGGGCACCGACCGTACCGGCAACGACATCCTGTGGCAGGCGCTCAAGAGCGTGCGCACGGCGCTTATCATCGGCAGCCTGACCACGCTGGCGATGCTGCCGCCGGCCATGCTGTTCGGCATCGCCGCGGGCTACTTCAAGGGGCGCGTGGACGACGTCATCCAGTACCTGTACACCACGCTCACCTCGATCCCGGGGGTGCTGCTCATTGCCGCCTGCGTGCTGATGATGCAGGTCTACATCGACAGCCACGCCGAGCTGTTCCAGACGGCGGCCCAGCGCGCCGACCTGCGGCTCTTCCTGCTGTGCATGATCATGGGGCTGACCGGCTGGGCCGGCCTTTGCCGCCTGCTGCGCGCCGAAACGCTCAAGCTGCGCGAGCTGGAATACGTGCAGGCGGCCCGGGCCTTCGGCGTGTCGCACTGGCGCATCATGCGGCGCCACCTGCTGCCCAATGTCATGCATATCGTGCTGATCACCGCCGTGCTGGAGTTTTCCGGGCTGGTGCTCTACGAGGCCGTGCTGTCCTACCTGGGCATAGGCGTGGACCCCACCATGAACTCCTTCGGCTCCATGATAGACATGGCCCGCCTCGAAATGTCGCGCGACCCCATGATCTGGTGGAACCTGCTGACGGCCTTCCTGTTCATGCTGGCCCTGGTGCTGGCGGCCAACCTGTTCGCCGACGCCGTGCGCGACGCCTTCGACCCGCGCACCCGCCGTCTGCGGCCGGCCGGCGCGGCCGGCGGTATGGGCGCGGCCGGTGCGCCCGGTGCGGGCGCCGCGGTCTGGCCGGCCTCGGCTGCCGGCGACGGCGGGGAGGGCGGGCGATGAGCGCTTCGCGCACGGGTTCCCGAAACGTCGCGCCCGCCTCGGAACAGGGGGGCGCGATGCTCCGGCCGCAGGGCCCGTCGGGCGCGACCCGCCCGTACGCCGGACAGGGCGGCAAGGCGTCGCGAGGGCGGGGTGCGCCGGAGGGCGGCGCGGCCGTCCTGCAGGTAGAGGGGCTGGACGTGGCCCTCGACGGCGCGGCGGCGATGGCGGTGCGCGCGCTGCGGCTGGCCATCGAGCGCGGGGAGACCTTCGCGCTCGTTGGCGAGTCGGGCTGCGGCAAAAGCATGACCGCCCTGGCGCTGCTGCGCCTGCTGCCCGAGGCGGCCCGGCTCGCGGGCGGGCGCGTGCTGCTGGAAGGCCGCGACCTGAACGCGCTGTCCGAACGCGGCATGCGCGCGGTGCGCGGCGGGCGCATCGGCATCATCTTCCAGGAGCCTGCCACCAGCCTCAACCCCGTCATGCGCGTGGGAGACCAGATCGCCGAGACCCTCGCCGCGCACGCCGGCCTGCGCGGCGCGGCGGCGCGCGCCCGCTCGCTCGAATGGCTGCGGCGCGTGGGCATTCCCGAGCCGGAACGCCGCATCGACGACTATCCCTTCCAGTTTTCCGGCGGGCAGAAGCAGCGCATCATGATCGCCATCGCGCTGGCCGCCGAGCCGGCATTGCTGATCGCCGACGAACCGACCACCGCGCTGGACGTGACCGTGCAGGCCCAGGTGCTGCGCCTGCTGGCCGACATCCAGCGCGAGCTCGGCATGGCCATCCTGCTCATTACCCACGACCTGGCGGTGGTGCGCCACGTCGCCCACCACGTGGCCCTGATGCGCGCCGGCGAAATCGTCGAGACCGCGCCGGCCGCGCAGTTCTTCGAGTCGCCGCGCCACCCCTATGCGCGGCAGCTGTTCGACGCCATCCCCGCCTTCGAGAAGCGCGGGCGCCCGCTGTCGCCTACGCCCGGACGGACGGGCGACGGTGCCGGGCAGGCCGCCGCGGGAGCGGCGGGCGATGCGCCGGCAACCGGGGGGGGAGCCCGGCACGCGGATGCCGGCGCGAGAAGCAGGACCGCGGGAGAACGAACGGTGGCCCGCGAGGCGTCTCCGGGCGGCGCCGCCCTCCTGCGGGTCGAAGCGCTGCGGGTGCATTATCCCGTGCGCAAGGGCCTGCTGCGGCGCGCCGCGTCCTGGGTCAAGGCGGTCGACGGCGTGAGCCTGGAACTGTGCGCGGGGGAAACGCTGGCCCTGGTGGGCGAATCCGGCTGCGGCAAGACCACCACCGGCAAGGCGCTGCTGCGCCTGATCGATCCCGGCGCCCGCGTGGACGGCAGCGCCCGGCTGGGCGGGCAAGATCTGCTGGCCGCGGGCGGCGCGCGCCTGCTCGGCCTGCGGCGGCGCATCCAGATCGTGTTCCAGGACCCGTACGCTTCGCTCGACCCGCGCATGCGCATCGGCGAGATCATGGAAGAGGGCATGGCGGCGCTGCGGCCGGATACCGGGGCGCCCGCCCGCTCGCGGCGCGCCAGGCAACTGCTGGACCGCGTCGGCCTGCCGCCGGACGCGGCCGAGCGCTATCCCCACGAATTCTCCGGCGGGCAGCGCCAGCGCATCGCCATCGCCCGGGCGCTGGCGGTCGAGCCGGAGATCCTGGTGCTGGACGAACCCACCTCGGCGCTGGACGTCTCGGTGCAGGCGCAGATCCTGGACCTGCTGCGCGAGCTGCAGCGCGAGACCGGCATGGCCTACCTGTTCATTACCCACAATTTCGGCGTGGTCGAATACCTGGCCGACCGCGTCGCCGTCATGCACGGCGGGCGCATCGTCGAAGCCGGCCCCGCCGAAGCCGTCCTGCGCCGCCCGGCCAGCGACACGACGCGCCGGCTGCTCGCCGCGGTGCCGCGCCTGTCGTTCGGCGCCTGATGCGCCGCGCTCAGGCGCCGGCCGTATCCAGCGCCTGGTCCAGCAGGGCTTCCACGTCCTGCGCGGCGAGCGTGCCGCCGGCGAACAGGATGCGGTAGATCAGCGGCGCCACGACGACGCGCACGATGCGGTCGGTCGCGGCCGGCCGCTCGCCGCGGGCCAGGGCGCGTTCGCGCATCGCGTCGATCTGCTGGCGCAGGAAGCCGTCGCATTTGCCCGCGCCGGCGTGGCCCTCCGTGCCGAGCACGTCGCGCAGCATTGCGCGCCCCGGGGCCGACGACATTTCGTCGAAATACTGCACCAGCCAGGCGAGTACGTCGCCGCGAAAGCTGCCCGTATCGGCCGGCGGTTCTTCGGGCCGCAGCTGGTCCACGGCGACGTCGGCCAGCAGGCGGGCGAGATCGCCCCAGCGGCGATATATCGTCGAAGGGGTGACGCCCGCGCGGGCGGCGATCGCGGGCACCGTGAGCCCGGCGCGGCCGTGTTCCCGCTGCAAGGCCCGTACGGCCTCGTGCACGGCGGCCTGGACGCGGGCGCTGCGCCCGCCCGGGCGGGGCGCGGCTTTATCGGTCATGTGTCTCCGAGACGCTGCAGGGTTCTGGATGCCACGACATCCATTAAAGCAAAATATTTGCGTTTATGGGATCAGCAGTCTATGATTCCTAACGCAAACATTTTGCTTTTAAAAACAGATCCTGTCCATGGCCCCCCATGCCGCCGATCGCCGTCTTCCGCGCAGGCAGTTGTCTGCCTCCGGCGCCGTCGTCCTGCGCACCGCGACGCTGATGGCCTTCATGGCCGCGTCGAGCACGCCCACGCCCCTTTACCGGCTCTATCAGCAGCAATGGGGGTTCAGCGCCACGCTGCTGACGGTGATCTTCGCGGCCTACGCGCTGGCCCTGCTGCTGGCGCTGCTGGTGGCCGGCAGGTTGTCGGACCATGCGGGGCGGCGCCCGGTCATTGCCCTGGCGCTGGCATTGCAGATCGCGGCCATGCTGGGCTTCCTGTGCGCCGCCGGGCCGGGGTGGCTGATCGCCGCGCGCGCCGTGCAAGGCTGTGCGACGGGTCTGGCCACGGCCGCCGTCGGCGCGGCCTTGCTCGACCTCGGCCGCGAGCGCGGCGCCCTCATCAACAGCATCGCGCCGATGGTGGGCATGGCGGCGGGAGCCCTGGGCAGCACCGGCCTGATGGCGTATGCGCCCGCGCCGCTGCATGCACCGTACGCGCTGCTGCTGGCCGTTTTCCTTTCCGTGCTGGTCATCGGCCGGTGGGCGCCGGAGACGGCGCAACGGCGGCCGGGCGCATGGCGCAGCCTGCGGCCGCGCCTGACCGTGCCTGCCCAGGCGCGCATGGCCCTGCTGTCCGTCACCCCGGCGAACGTCGCGGTATGGATGCTGGGCGGCTTCTATCTGTCGCTCATGCCCTCGCTGCTGGCGACCGTGGCGCACGTGGATACGCCCTGGCTGGCCGGGCTGGTCGTGGCCGCGTTGACCCTATCCGGGGCCGTCGCGGTGCTGGCCGCGCGCAGGCGGGGCACCGGCGCCGTCCTGCTGTCCGGCCAGCTTGCCCTGCTGGGGGGGCTGGCGGTGACCCTGGCGGGGGCGAACTTCGGCAGCGCCGTCCTGTTGTTGGCCGGGTCGGTCGTTGCCGGCTTCGGGTTCGGCGCGAGTTTTCTCGGCGCGGTGCGGCGGGTGCTGCCGCTGGCCGAGCCGCATGAGCGCGCCGCGCTGATGGGCGTGTTCTATACCGAAAGTTACCTGGCCAACAGTGTGCCCACGATCGCCGTCGGCTATCTGGCGCAGCGGACCGGCCTGTTGGCGGCGGCAAACACCTATGGGGCGGTGATCGCATCCCTGGTTCTGCTGGCGATAGGCCTGCTGTTCGCGCAGTCGCGCGCCCGGCCGCCGGGGGCAGGGAAGGCGTAGGCGCGAGCGCCGGCTTCGTCCGGCCCGAACGAAAAACGCCCCCGGGGCGCATGCGTGTCGTCCCGGGGGCGCTGTCCGGCGGCAGCGGCCTGCAGGCCGCTGCCGTCCGGCGCTACAGGTCGTGCATCTCGCGGTCGTGCCGGTTGTCCAGCCACTGCATGGTGTCGCGGCGGAAGCCGCGCAGGCACAGGGCCAGGAACTCCTGCACGGTTTCCAGCTGCTCCATGTCGTAGCGGCCGGTACGTTCGCCGAGTTCCTCCGCCACCTGCCGGACGATGGACTCCACCGCCTGGCAGCGTTCGGCGACGGGCCGGATGACGATGACGCGCCGGTCCAGCGGATGGCGGTCGCGCAGCACGTAGCCGCCGGCCTCCAGCCGGTTGATCAGCGCGGTCGTGCCGCCGGAACTGATGCCGAGCAACTGCGAGAGCTGCCCGGTGGGCAGCGCCTCGAATTCCATGATCAGTTCCAGCGCCTTGTAGTCGGCCAGGGGCAGTTGCAGCTTTTCCGCCATCGCGACCTGCTTGGCCGCGGTGTAGACCGAAAACTGCCGGCACAGCATCAGCGCCATATCGTTCAGCATGCCTGCGCGCAATTCATGCTGTAGATCGGGTCGCTGTGCCATGCCGTCAGCCCAGCCGGTTCGTGGGAAATCCAGCATGGGGCTCCTCCGCCTGCATCAGTTCTTGGCGCCCAGCCCGCCCGTCAGGCCGCCCAGCAGCCCGCCGAGCAGTCCGCCTTGCGTGCCCTGGCCGCTGCCGCCGCTGCCGGTGGCGCCGCCCAGCAGGCCGGTCACCGGAGCCAGCAAGCCGCCGTTGCCGCCCTGCGCGCCGCCGCCCAGGTTGCCCGTCAGGCTGCTGACCAGCCCGGTGACGGGAGCCAGCAGGCCGCCGTTCTGGCTGCCGCCTTCCGCGCCGCCCAGCCCGCCCAGCAGACCGGTAACGGGAGCCAGCAGGCCGCCTTCCTGCGCGCCGCCGCTGCCGCCCAGTCCGCCCAGCAAGCCGGTGACGGGAGCGAGCAGTCCGCCGTCCTGGCCGCCCTGTCCGCCTCCCAGTCCGCCCAGCAGTCCGGTGACGGGGGACAGCAAGCCGCCGTTGTCCGCACCGCCTCCCAGGCCGCCGAGCAGCCCGGTGACCGGCGAGAGCAGGCCGCCTTCCTGGCCGCCGCCGAGTCCGCCCAGCCCGCCGGTCAGCGAGCTGACCGCGCCGGTCGCGTTATCCAGCACCGCGCCCAGCGGGTTGGGGTTGCCTTCGGCATTGAGCAGGCCGCCCGCGCTGGCGACCGTCTGCCCCAGCTTGTCGACCGTGCCGCCCAGGCCGCCGGGCACGTTGCCGCCCAGCCCGCTGATGGTGCCGCCCACGCTGGTCAGCAGGTTGTCCACCGGCACGCCCAGCCCGGTGGCGTCGCCGACCATCTGGGTCAGCCCGGTGACGTTGTTGACCACCGGCGCGATCGCCGGGTCCAGCGCGCCGCCGATGCCGCCCAGCGCGTCGGCCAGGCCCAGCGGCGCCAGGTTGTCGACGGTCTGCCCGACATTGCCCAGGGCCGGCTCCAGGATGGGCTGGCCGCTGCCGCCCAGCAGGTCGCCGGAGATTCCGCCGATCACATTCGTGACCGGGTTGAGCAGGCCGCCTTCGCCGCCCAGCGCGCCGGTCAGGGCGCCCACCGCGCCCGTGGCGTTGCCCAGCACGGTGGTCAGGGGCTCGGGGTTGTCGGCGTCGCTCTGCAGCAGGCCGCCCACGCTGGCCACCGTATCGCCCACCCCGCTCACCAGGCCGCCCACGCCTTCGCCCAGGCCCAGCGGCAGGCCGCTGTCGGAGACCGAATCCCCCAGGTTGGCGACCGCGCCGCCCACTTGCTGCAGCACGCCGTTGACGGGCTGGCCCAGGCCGGTCTGTTCGCCGATCATCTGGGTCAGGCCGGTGACGTCGTCCACGACCGGCTTGAGCGTGGGATCCAGCGCGCCGCCGATACCGCCCAGCGTCTCGTCCAGGCCCAGCGGCGCGACGTTGTCGACGGCCTCGCCCGTGTTGCCCAGCGTGGTTTCCAGCAGGCCGGCCGTGACTTCGGGCGTGGCGGGGTTGTTGCCGCCACCGCCGCCGCCGCCTCCGCCGCCATTGCTGGCGTGGTGGCCGCCGCCGCCCCCGCCGCAGGCCGCCAGCGTCAGCAGGGTGGAGAGCAGAAGACTCGTCGCCAGCGGACGGCGCAGGCGGGTTCGAACGGGTTGCGCAGACATGGTGTGCTCCTTGGCTTGGTTATGGTTGCCGCGGGCGGGAACGCCCGGTAACCCCCTTCGAAGCACAAACCATGCCAACTGCGCAAAACCACCTCGCGGCACGCCGGGACTGCGCCCTTTCCTCTCCTGCAAAGCCATGGGTATCAATGCTTTGCGGTGGATCCGAGATTGAGAAGGCCTCAGTTTTGCGAGCGTGAAAACGGAATTGAATTATTACAAATGAGAGGAAAACCGCGGGATGTTACGGGCGGGCGTTACGTAACGCCCGCACGGGATGCCCGGCCGGGCCGCACCGGTTTGCCAGGGCCGGCGGCGCGGCGGGACGGGCGCCGGGCGCCGCAGCGCATCCCGCCCGGCGCGGCGCCGGAAGACGACGCGTCAGAACGCGTCGTAGAACAGCGAATAGTTGGCGTTGACGCGCAGGCCGCGGTCGCCGTCGTCGCTGGTCCGGTCGCCCACCGGCTTGGCGACGTTGAAGTCGAACAGGTAGTAGCGGTCGTCGGTGACCCGCAGGCCCAGGGCCACCGAGGAGAGATGGCGGTCGTTGTACTCGCGCAGGCCGGGCGCGTTATACCAGGTGCGGGCCCAGTCCACCAGCGCGTAGGGCTGGACCGCCGCCAGGTATCGCCATCCCAGGCCGAAGCGGCGATTGACTTCCAGCGACGCGCCCACGCCCTTGTCGCCGCCCAGCTCCCCCTGCGGATAGCCCATGCCGTAGCGCCAGCTGCCGAAGGAAACCTGCTCGGACGTCGGCAGGATGTCGCTGCTGTACTGGCCGGCTGCGGCGGCGGTCAGGCCGAAGCCGGCCGGCAGCTTGACGGTCTGGCGCAGGTCCAGGTTGACCCGCGTGAAATCCAGGTCGTAGTTCAGCTTGGGCACGTCGGCGTCGGCGCTGTTGGTCGCCCGTTTCTTCGCGCCCAGGGCATCGAAGCCCTTGGCCACTTCCAGCTTCGCTTCCCGGCTCTGGGATTCGCCTATCTCGGTATAGCGCAGGCTGGCCGCGGCCACGCGCGTCCTGACGTCGTGCTCGAGCCAGGCGTCGCCGCCCCGCTGGCTGTACCGGTCGCGCGAGCGGCCCATGTACGCGCCCACCGAGCCCACCAGCGAATGCCGGTTGTCCAGCAGCAGGGGGTAGCTGACGGCCAGCCCCAGCCTGTCGTTCCTGACCTTGCGGTCGTAGCCCAGGGCCTCGACCGCTTCGTCTTCCGGCTCGGCGCGGTAGTGGTAGCCGTCCGCCTTGACGGCCAGGCCGCTGCTGCCTACCGGCACCGAGACCTCGCCGGCGAAATAGCGCACGTCGTCCGATGCCACCGGCAGGCCCGCGGTCAGCCGCACCTGTTCGCCCAGCGGGGTCAGGCTGTTGGCCGCGACATTGACCAGCCCCTGCATGCCCGTGCCCAGGTCGGCCACGCCGCCCGTGACGCTTAACGGCTTGCGCGTGGCTTCCAGCACCAGCTCCGTGGCGCCGTCGGCGCGCCGGGGCAGGTCCAGGGCGGGCGTGAACTTCACGCCCGGCACCGCGCGCATCAGGTTCAGCTGGCGCTCCAGCGTGGCGCGCGTCAGGGGCTTCTCGTCGATCAGGGGTTGCGCCAGCGTCAGCAGGCGGTCGCGCGCGCCGCCGATCTCGCCTTCCACGCGGACCTGTCCGACATGGCCTTCCACCACGGTGACGGCGACATGCCCGCCCTGGAAGGTCTGGTTCTGCAGCACCGCGAACGACAGCGGATAGCCGCGTTCGCGGTAGAGCGCCGTAATGGCGTCGACCTGCCGGGCCAGTTCGCCCACGGTCGTTTCCTTGCCCGCCAGCGGCTCCAGGATGGCGGTCACTTCGCCGAACGGGATGCTGTGCACGCCGCTCACGTCGAAGTAACGCGGCACGATGCGCTGCGCCAGCCGGGCCTGCACCGCCTGCTGTTCGGGAGTCGGCGCGGAAACGGCCGGCGGCGGCGCCTGGCGCGCGTCGGCAGGCGATTCCATGCGGGGCAGCGCATCCACCGGGTTGCCGCGCAGCGGCCCGTCGGCCTGCGCCGCGAAGGCGGCCAGCAGGCCGGCGGATCCCAGCAGAACGGGCATGGCGCGAAGCCGGGGAAGGCGGGGCGTGGCGGTCATGGATGCGGCCGATTAAAGAGGGATGGAGAGGGAGGGAAGAAACATTGCCAAATGTACGAATCTTGTCATTGCCTGCCGAGTGTGTGGGACTGTATCGTCTCAACATATCACTTGATATACAAAATACTTCAATAATGATAAGATGATACATAACGTTTTTTGTCAATGTCTGAAATTAGACAAAGACTTAAGAGTGATTGTTTCATTTTTATGTGGTTTTTTCACCGATTGCGAGGGTTTCCCCTAATCCGCCGCGGCTGTAAATAGTTAATACTCCTTGAACCATTTTTCAGCGCCAAACCGATGAGCAGATGAAAATTTGTACGTCTGTTCGTTTATTTGAGTAGCAATTTATTTCAAATATGCATCGCCCAAGGGGAAGGGGAGTGCAGGGGAAGAAGAGTTCCAGCCGGCCATCAGGAGGGGCGCCAGGTCCTTCCGGGGCGCACTGGCGAGAGTCTGCCGGCAGCAGGTTTCCGGCGTCTTTGGGGTTGTCCGGCAGCTGCCGTCCGGCGACTCGCTTGCAGTGCCTAAAAGTAGGGAGAACGTGAAATGAAAGCTCAGCTTCTGGAATTCTGGCGGGACGAGGAAGGCGCCACGGCGATCGAGTATGGGTTGATCGCGGGGTTGATTGCGGCGGTGATCGTGGGTGTCGTTAGCGTACTTGGCGATCAGCTTGATGCATTGTTCAACCAAGTTGCCGACGCCTTGGAAGGACCCTCTGGCGTTACTAACGAATAGAACGAATTTTTCTCGTCAAGTGTTCGCCTCAGCTGGTGCTGATGCCAGGTCAGCACCAGCTGGTTGCTTGCGAACCGCATTTGATATTGCTGGAGCATAAGAGTTTTCTATGCCAGAGGAATCGCTGGGCTTGGCTGGACATGTATTTGGTCAGTCCGTAGGAGGGGTTTTCTGGTGGCTGCTCTTTTTGGGTTTCAACGTTCTGATTGTGATCTACGACTTGCGATGGAGGCGTGTGCCAAACGGCCTCCTCGTGTGGGCGTTTGTGGGACAAGCGGTGTGGCTGTGCACGATCGAGTTCTTACGATTGAGCCCTGCTCCTGGAGCAGAAGGATTTCGGCAGGCGCTGCTTGGCTTGTTTCTGTCTCTTATATTTTTCTTTCCATTGTGGAAGTTTCATGCAATGGGCGCTGGCGACGTCAAGTATCTGTCCGTCTTGGGATTCCAGCTTGGATTGCCAGCGCTGCTTCCGGTTGTGGCGTTCGCAACTATCGCAGCCGGTATCCACGCGCTATGCGTGGTCTTTTTTATAGGGTGGGGACCTGCCTGCCAGATATGGCGGCCTGTCCAGGGCAGAGCTCGTCGAGGAATTCCATACGCGGCTTATTTAGCACTTGCAGCGATTGTCTGGCTCCCATGGGTAAGAATCTTTGCTATTTAGCTTCGACGGCCATGCGGCGGGTTTGCGAGCGGAGCATCCGGAATGGGGGGCGGCTGGCCAATCAGCGCGGCGCCTACGCCATCGAATTCGCCCTCGTCTTCGTGGTCTTCTTCCTGGTGGTCTACGGCCTGCTTACCTACGGCCTGATCTTCACCGCGCAGCAATCGGTGGCCCTGGCGGCGGAAGAGGGCGCGCGCGCCGCCCTGCGCTGGCAGGGGCCGGCGGGTTCCTGGCAGGCGCGGGCGGACGAGGCCGAGGCGGCCGCTTCGTACCAGGTGGGCTGGCTGGCCGACATGGGCGGCGCGGCCAACCTGCCGGTGACGGTATGCGGCAAGGACCCCGCGGGCAATGCCGTGCAGGCCGGAGCCGGTTCCTGCGGGGCGTCCGTCCTGGATGTGCTGGAGCCCGGCCAGATGGAAGTCGTGGTCAGCTATCTTTATGGCGCGGCGCCCCTGGTGCCGTCGCTGCTCGGCCGCCTGAACGTGGCCACGCCCGAGCGGCTGGTCGGCCGGGCCCGCGTGTGCCTGGACATCGCCACCGGGGACGGCCGCAACTGCGGCTTGCCGGCGGGGCCGATATGAGCGCGGCCTTGCTGCGTCCGGAAGACGGCCAGGACGGGCGCGGCCAGGGTGTTTGCTTTCCGGGGCGATATCGTCCCGGCCCGCGCGGGCAGCGGGGCGCGGCCGGCATCGAGTTCGGCCTGACGCTGGCGCTGTTCCTGGTGTTGTGCTTCGGCCTGGTCGGCTACGGCTCCCTGTTCCTGGTGCAGCAAAGGCTGGCGAGCATGGCCGCAGAAGCGGCCCGCACCACGCTGGCCGCGGTCCAGCAGCGGGCGGGCGCCGGTCCCCTGCAGGCCGCGCAGGACGTATGCGATACCGTGGCGCCGGCCGGCAACGCGAACGCCAACTGGCTGGGGGCGGTGTGCACGCCCCGGGCGCGGGCCTGCCCATGGAATGCCGCCGGGGCCGGCGACAACTGCATCGACATCGAGCTTACCTACGACACCGCCGGCTGGCCGCTGCTGTCGGCGATGCGTGCCATGGCCGGATTGTTCGGCCAGGGCTCCGCGGGTTTCCTGCCTTCGCAACTGCGCGCCGCCGCCACCGTCCAGATTTCACCGGAGTCTTCCCCATGAGTCATTTCACCAAGATCGCGGCCGTCGTTCTCATCCTGGTGGCCGCGCTGCTCGGTGTGCTCGCGTTCAATCTCGCGCGCAAGCCGGCGCCCCGCCCGGCGCCCGTGGCCGACGCGCCGCAGCCGCGGCCCCAGGCCCTGCACGACGTGGTGGTGGCCGCCAAGGCGGTGCCGGCCGGCCAGCCCATAGCCGCCGACGCGCTCAAGGTCGAGCAATGGCCGGCCAGGCCCGCGCGCGCCTTCGACCGGATCGACGCGGTGGCCGGCGAGCGGGCCCGCATCGACATCGTCCCGGGCGATCCGGTGCTGCAGGGCATGCTGGCCGCCGGGCTGGCCAAATACCTCAAGGAAGGCGAGCGCGCGGTCACCATCCCGGTCGACGAGGTGGTGGGCGCGGCGGGCCGGGTGCAGCCGGGCGACTACGTCGATGTCTTCTTCACGCTGGATCGCGGCTCGGAAGTCTCCGGCACGCAATCCCGCCTGCTGCAGTCGCGGGTGCGGGTGCTGGCCTATGGCGCGCAATCGCTGGACGGCCCCCCGCCGGGGCAGGAAGAGCGCCCGGCCGGGCGCGGCGGCGCGGCCGCCGCTCCGCGCAACGCCATGCTGGCCGTGCCCATCGGGCAGGTCAACGAGCTGCTGCTGGCCACCCGCAGCGGCAAGCTCCAGCTTGCCCTGCGCGCGCCCGACGACGAAGGGGCGCCGGACGTGGCGCTGTTCCCCGAGCGGCTGCCGGTGCTGTCGGCCCGGCCCGGCCTGAGCCCGGAACAGCGCGAGCAGCTCAAGCTGGCCGACAACCAGGCTTACGCGGGCGACAGCCTGCCGCAGTTGTCCGGCCCGCAGCCCTCGGCGCCGCCCAAGGCGCCCCGCGCGGCGGCCGGCGGCGGCTCGTCGCGCACGATAGAAGTCGTGCGCGGGGGCGAGCGCGAAACGGTGCGCTATTGAGATCGACGGATTCTTTCAGGCGGATGGCAAGCGCCCACGGGCGGAAGGTGGAAACCGGATGAATGCAGGCAAGATACGTTGTTGGGCGGCCGCGCTGGCCCTGGCCCTGCCCATGGGCGCCGGCATGGCGCAGCCGGCCGGCGCGGGGGCGGCACCGGCCGCCGGGGCCGCGCCGCAGGGCGGCGATATCGCGCTGCCGGTGCACGGCCAGCGGGAGCTGCCGATCGCGGGCACGCCGGTGCGGGTCGCGGTGGGGGACCCCGCCGTCGCGGATATCCGCATCCTGCCGCCGGCCGCCAACCGCGGCGGCGTCGTGCTGCTGGTGGGCAAGAAGCCGGGCGCAACCCAGGTGCAGGTCTGGCTGCGCGGCAACCGCACGCCGCAGGCCTGGACCGTGCGCGTGGGCAGCGAGATGCAGGCGGTGCTGTCGCAGCGCGGGCTGGCGCCGGAAGCCGGCGTGGACGCCGCCGACGGCAAGGGCGTGGTCAGCGGGCAGTCGTCCTCCATGCTGAGCCATCGCAGCGCGGTGGAGTCCGCGGCGGGCGCTGGCGACGGCTCGGCGGTGGTCGATCTTTCCACCGTGCGCCCGGGCGGCGTGGTGCAGGTGGAAGTCAAGGTGGTGGAAGTCTCCAAGAGCGTGCTCAAGCAAGTGGGCCTGGACTTCACCGCCGGCGGCTCGGGGCCCTGGAGCGGGACCGGCCGGCTGTTTCCCACCGACGCCATCTCCAGCGGTTTCCAGGTGCTCTACGACACCGCCAATTTCTCGGCCCGGCTGGGGCTGCTGCAAAGCAACGGCATGGCCCGCATCCTGGCCGAACCGACGCTGGTGGCGCTGTCGGGCCAGAGCGCCAGCTTCCTGGCGGGCGGCGAGATTCCGGTGCCGGAGTCGGGCGGCCTGGGCACGCAGAACGTGACCTACAAGCCTTTCGGCATCGGGCTGACCGTCACGCCCACGGTGGTGTCGCGCGAGCGCATCGCGCTCAAGGTGGCGCCCGAGGCCAGCGAACTGGACCCGGCCAACGGCATTCCCATCGTCAACGGCGACAGCGTCACTGTGATCCCGGCGCTGCGCACCCGCAAGGCCGATACCACGGTCGAGCTGGGCGACGGCGAGACTTTCGTCATCAGCGGCCTGGTGTCGCGCCAGACCGTGGCCAACGTCAGCAAGCTGCCCTTCCTGGGGGAACTGCCCGTCATCGGCGCCTTCTTCCGCAGCGTCAAGTATTCGCAGGAAGACCGCGAGCTCGTCATCGTCGTCACGCCGCGCCTGGTGCGGCCCATTGCGCGCGGCGTCAACCTGCCGCTGCCGGGCGGCAGCCAGGAACGTCCCGACAGCATGGCCAACGCCTGGGGCTATTACCTGATGGGGCCGGCGGGCGGGCAGCAGATGCCCGGCTTTTCCCGGTGACGGACGCACCGCGTCGCGTCCAGCGCCATGAAGACACATGCCAAGGAATGGAAGGCATTGGATAAGACAGAGCGTTTCCTGTTCTGCTCCACCGACGATTGCGTGGCCCTGAAGCTGGGGGAGGCGCTGAGCGAACTGGGCCTGCTGACCCAGGAGGCGCCTTCCGCGGAAACCGTGGTCGCGCGCGTGGCGCAGCTCGATCCGCTGGCCGTGATGCTGGACTTCACGCCGGACGCCGCCCAGCCCGCCAAGCTGCAGCGCTCGGCGGAACTGGCGCGTATCCTGGCGGCCGCGCTGCCTCGATTGCCCAGGGTGGCGGTCGGCTCGCTGCTGTGCCCGGAAGGCGCGGTGGCGGCGCTGCGCGCGGGCGTCAGCGATTTCGTCGATCCGGTTTCCGACCCCGCCGAGGCGCGCGAGGTAGTCAACCGGCTGGTGCGCCAGCCCGGCGGCGGCACCTGCCGCAGCGTGGTCCTGCTGGGCGCGCGCGCCGGCGTCGGGACCACTACGCTGGCCGTCCACCTGGCGGGGCTGGCGCAGGCCCGCCTCGGCAGGCCCGCCGCGCCGGGGCTGGCCGCCGCGGCGTCCCGCGCCGGCCCGCCGCAGCCGCCCCTGCCGCTGTCGCGCTGCGTGGGGCTGCTGGACTTCGGCTGGCCGGTGGGCGACTGCCCGCTGTACCTGAGCCTGAAGAGCGAGTTCGATTTTTCCGAGGCGGTGCGCAACCTGCACCGCCTGGACGCGACCCTGCTGGGTTCGGCGCTGTCGCGCACCTCCGGCGGCGTGAATGTGCTGGCCCTGCCGCGCGACATGGCGCAGATGCGCGACATTTCCCATGCCGATTCGCTGGCGCTGTGCGGCCGGCTGCGCCGGCACTTCGGCCTGTTGCTGGCCGACGCCGGCGGCCTGCCCGACCCCGAGTTCGCCGCCGGGCTGGCGCGCGACGCGGACGAGGCCTGGCTGGTCACCGACCAGAGCGTCGGCGCGCTGGTCTCGCTGGCCGAGCTGCTGCAGCAGCTGGACCGGCAGGCGGTCCCGCGCGATCGCCTGCAGCTCATCGTCAACCGCTACGACGAACGCTACGGCATGTCCGCCGACCAGATCGCCCGGCGCTTCGAGCTGAAGCTGCTGCGCACGCTGCCGGACCGCACGCTGGCGATCATGCAGAGCGCCAGCCAGGGGCGGCTGTTGTACGAGCAGGCCGAGCGCGACCCGTATGTCAAGGCCGTGGACCAGCTGGCCGCGCGGCTGGGGCCGGCGCCGGCGGCGGCCGCGCGCGCCGGCTGGCTGCCGGCCTGGCTGCCCGGCATGCCAGGGCGCGCCCGCGCCGATTGAACCGGACGAGCAAGAAGCGAGACCCGCAATGATCATGACGGCAAGCATGCAATTCGGCGATACGGGCGAGGGCGGCTTCGCGGCGTCCGAGCGCTTCCAGCACATCAAGACCGCCGCCTACGAGCACCTGCTGGCGCGCATCGAGGAGCTGGGGGCCGAGTTCGGCCGCTGGACCCGCGAAGCCATCCAGGAATTCGTCGATATCGAGGTGGCCAGCTACGTGCGCGTGCGGCACGTGCCGATCAACGAAGCCGAGATGCGCCAGGTGGCGGCCAGCCTGACCAAGGAACTGGCCGGCCTGGGCCCGCTGGAAGACCTGCTGGCCGACCCGGAGGTCGAGGACGTCCTCATCAACGGCTACGACAACGTGTTCGTCTCGCGCCGCGGCATCCTCCAGCGCGAAAGCCTGCGCTTCGCGGACAACCCGCACGTGCTGCGCATCGTGCGGCGCATCCTGGCCCCGCTGGGCCGCCGCCTGGACGAATCCAGCCCCATGGTCGACGCCCGGCTGCCCGACGGCGGGCGGGTGAACGTGGTGATCGAGCCGCTGGCGGTGGACGGCCCCATGGTCTCGATCCGCAAGTTCCGCCAGGACCCGCTCAAGCCGGACGACCTGCTGGCCCTGGGCACCTTCGACGAACCGGTGTATCGCCTGCTCAATCACGCGGTGCGCAGCCGCTGCAACATCCTGGTCTCGGGCGGCACCAGTTCCGGCAAGACCTCGCTGCTGAACGCGCTGGCGTTTTTCGTGCCGCCCGGCGAGCGGGTGGTCACCATCGAGGACACCGCCGAACTGTCGCTGAACCACCCGCACGTGGTGCGGCTGGAGGCGCGCCAGGGGGGCTTCGACGGCGCCGGCATGGTCAGCATCCGCGACCTCATCCGCAACAGCCTGCGCATGCGGCCGGACCGGGTCATGGTGGGCGAAGTGCGCGGCGCCGAGGTCATGGACATGCTGCAGGCCATGAATACCGGCCACGAAGGTTCCATGGCCACCATCCACGCCAATTCGCCGCGCGAATGCCTGTACCGCATCGAGATGCTGGCGGGCTTCGCCGGCTTCCAGGGCAGCGAGGACAGCCTGCGCCGCCAGATCGCCAGCGCGCTGGATTTCATCGTGCAGATCGGGCGCCTGTCCAACGGCAAGCGCCGGGTGATTTCGATCACCGAAGTGACGGGCATGGGCGACAACGTGATCGCCACCCAGGAGCTGTATCGACACGAGTCCTTCATGACGCCGGACGGCGGGGAGCAGGACCGCTGGGTCAGCCTGGGCATCCACCCGCATACGCCCAAGCTGGCCAAGGTCCGCGACGAGCTGCGCGCCGGAGCCGCCCCGGCTGCTCCCGAGACCGGAGGCGGCGGGTTCTGGGGCAGGAGGCGCTGATGACGCTCGCGCTGACGCTGGCCGCCGCGGCCCTGCTGCTGGTCGCGGCCGCCCTGTGGATGCTGGCCCTGGGCCGGGAGCGCGCGCGGCGCCGCGCCGCCGCCGAGTTCGTGGAACAGCAGATCGCCAACCAATGGGCCAGGGAAGAAGCCCGCGAAGCGCGCGAGGCCGGCCTGCGCCTCTGGCGCATGGGGCCGCAGGCCTGGAGCCGGCTGCTGCGGCGGGCCGGCGTGGCGCCCACGGCCAGCTTCTACGCGCTGTTGTTCGGCCTGCCGCTGGCGGCGGCGGTTGCCGCCCTGCTGATGGCCGGCCCGCTGGCGGGCGCCGTTGTGCTGGCGCTGGCGCTGGTGTTTTCCTATTTCCGCCTGTGGCTCAAGGCCGAGCGGCGCTACCGCAGGATGATCGTGCAATTGCCCGGGTTCCTGGATTCCATCGTGCGGCTCATCACCATAGGCAACAGCCTGGGGTCGGCGTTCCAGGCCTCGGTGCCCGACGTCGAGGAGCCGTTGCAGGAAGTGCTGGCCACCGCGAGCAGCCTGAACCGCTCCGGCAAGGAGCTCGACGTGTCCTTGCGGCAGGTCTCGCGCCAGTATGGGCTGCACGAGCTGTACCTGGTGGCGGCGGTGATCGGCGTGGCCATGCGCTTCGGCGGGCGCAGCGACCAGGTGCTCGAGCGCATGGCCGCCTTCATGCGCGACCTGCAGCAGGCGCGGCAGGAACTGGTGGCCATGTCGGCCGAGATCCGGCTGTCGGCCTGGATCCTGGCCCTGCTGCCGCTGGGCATCGCGGGTTTCATCGTGGTCTTCAACAACGACCTGTTCATGGGCATGTGGCGCGACGCCACCGGCTGGAAGATGCTGGCCGGCGCGGCGATGCTGCAGGCCGCCGGCTGCTACTGGCTGTATCGCATGGCCAAGTCGGTGTAGGAACGAAAGGCATAGGGAGTCGGCATGCAAAGCGGATTCGGCGGGTGGGACGCGCAAACGCTGCAGGCACTGGCGCTGGCCGCGCTCGCGCTGGCGCTGCTGGTGGCCGGCGGCTCGCTGTTCGCGCGCCTGGTCCGCCAGGATCGCAGCCGGCAGCGCCTGGCCGCCGCCATGGGGACGCGGGCCGGGGAGGGCCGTCGCATCGAGCCCGTCCTGGCGCCCGAAGGCGGCGACGATGCGCCCGCGCGCCCGCTGGACGCGGCCGTGGGCGCGGCCGAAGCCCTGGGCAAGCGCTGGGGCGCGGGGCGCCTGGGCGCATCGCTCATGGCCGCCGAAGAGCGCCGGCTCATCGAGCGCGCGGGCTATGCCGACCAGGAGCGGGCGCGCGCGCTGTACATGTTCGCCCGCGGCGTGCTGGCCGTGGCGCTGCCGCTGGCGGCCTGGCTGCTGGCCGGCGACATGCGGCTCGGCGGCAGCCGTACGCTGGGCGTCGCGGCGGCCCTGTTCGCCGGCTTTGCCCTGGGCTGGATGCTGCCCAAGTGGACGGTAGCGCGGCGCGCCTCGCGCCGCCGCCGGGAAGCGGGCGAGGAACTGCCGCTGCTGATCGACCTGCTGCGCCTGCTGCAGGGCGTGGGCCTGTCCATGGACCAGAGCCTGTTCGTGGTGGTCAACGATTTCCGGCTCGTCATGCCGGTGCTGGCCGCCGAGCTGAAGATCGCGGTGGACCAGTACGCCCGGGGGCGCACCCGCGAGCAGTCGCTGGCGCGGCTGGCGCGCAGTTTCGACAACGACGACCTGGCGGCGATCTGCCGGCTGATCGCCCAGGTCGACCGCCACGGGGGCGCGGTGCAGGATCCCCTGGCGCGCTTTTCCGAGCGGGTGCGCGAAAAGCGCAAGCTCGACCTCAAGGAAGCGGTCGGCAAGCTGACCGTGAAGATGACCGGCGTGATGGTGCTGACGCTGTTGCCGGCCCTGCTGATCGTCACCGGCGGGCCGGGGTTCCTGGCGGTGATACGCGGCCTGTCGCGCGTGGGAGGAGGATGATGCAAATGCCGTTCGCTACGGCCGCCGCGGCGCGCCGGAAATCTGCCGCCGCCGCTGCCGCCATGGCCGCCGCGCTGCTGGCCGGCTGCGCTTCCAGCGGTGTCGAGACCGCCTACCAACTGATCGAACAGCAGAAGGAAGAGCAGGCCCTGATCCGCCAGCACGAGCTGGACGAGCAGCGCCGGCAGGCGCCCACCCAGCCGCAGTTGATGCTGTCGCTGATCCGGGAGAACCAGGCCCGCGGACGCTACTTCGCGTCGTTGGCCTATATAGAAGCCTATGTCCGCCAGTTCGGCGCGAACGCGCAGGTCGACGCCTTGCGCGCCGACGCCCTGCGCATGACGGGACAGGCCGAACAGAGCGAAGCCGCCTACCGCGAGCTGATCCGTGGCGGCCGGGCCGCCGAGGGCTGGCACGGCCTGGGGCTGCTGGCCGGGGCGCGGGGAGACTACGCCGGCGCGGCCGGCTTCCTGGAACGGGCGGCGGCCCTGCAGCCCACCGATGCGGACATGCTCAACGACCTGGGCTACGCCCGCCTGCGCGCCGGCGACCCGGCGGGCGCCCGCCTGCCGCTGGGCAAGGCCGCGGAACTGGCGCCGGAAAACCCCAAGATCCTGTCCAACCTGGCGCTGCTGCTCCTGGTGCGCGGCGACGCCGCGGGCGCCCAGCGCCTGATGGGCCAGGCCGGCCTGCAGCCCGATGTGCGCAACCAGATCTACCGGCAGGCCGAGGACATCCAGCGGCAGGCCTACGCCGCGCCGGCCCCGGTCCCCCGGCATGCCGCGGCCCGGGCCGATCAGGCGGGCGAGGACGGGCGCGCCGTGGTCGCCCGCGTGCCGGCGCCGTCCGTTGCCGTCGGGGACCGCGCCGCGGCAGGCAACGATCCGATGCTTCCCATCCAACCCATGATGGACCGCTTCGGCAACCCGCCGCTGGTCCGCTAGCCGGCGCGAGCCGCCGCCGATCCCGTTTCCACGATGCCTATTCCACCCGCCGTCCAACCAGAGGTCCGGTCATGAACAAGCTTCTTCCTTCGCTGTTCGCCTGCGTCGTCGCGGCGCTTCCGTCCGGCGGCCGCGCGCAGACGGCTCCCCTGACCGGCGACATGCTCGATCCGTCCGCCCAGGCCCGGCCCGCGCAGCCCGCCCCGGCGGCCGCCGCGCGGCCCGTCGTCGTGCGTCCCGCCGTCCGCCCGGCCGCCACCCCGTCCCCCGTGGCCCCGGCGGCCGCGGCGGCGCCCGTTCCCGCGGCTTCGGCGCCCGCGGCTCCGGCTTCCGCCGGGCGCCCCGTGGTTCGCCCGGTGGCCGCCGCCCCCGCGCCCCAGCCGTCCGCCGCCGTCGCCGCCCAGCCGTCCACGGCTTCCGCCGCGCAGGCCGGCGCGCGCGACGAAGATACGGGCGACGTTACCCGACTGCTGCTCGCCGCCCAGGCCGACGGCCGGCGCGCGGGCAACGAACTGCCCATGCTGGGCGCGGCAGCCGGACGCGCCTGGCAGCGCTACCTGGACAGCTTCACCCATCCCATCCCCGAGCGCTTCGACGAGCGCGTCGAGGACAAGGACTGAGCGGCTCCCGCCCGCCGACCCGGCCATGCTCCTTCCCATTTCCCCGGCCCCCCGCGCCCAGCGCGGCTCCATCCTCGTGCCCGCCGCGGTCTTCCTGGTGATCGCCCTCATCCTGCTGGGCGCGGTCCAGCTCGGATACATGTTCTACATGAAGCGCGACCTGCAGAAGGCCGCCGACCTCGCCGCGCTGGCGGGGGCGCAGGTGCTGGCGATGGAAGGCGATTGTTCGGGAGCGAAGTCAGCCGCGTTGGCCAGCGTGAACGAAAACCTTCCCGCAAGCCCGGATCGGGATGTCGATCGAGAGTGTGGCCGTTGGGATTCCGAGGCAGCGGGAGACGGCGGCTATATTGCCGATGATCCGGCTGCGGCAAGTACTGAGCCGTTGAATGCGGTTCGAGTCGTCATTACCGATACCGCGCCGCTTTTTGCTCCTTATTTCCTGGGGGGGCGTGGAGTTACAGCGGAAGCGGTTGCGACCCAATCGCCAGCTACTGCCGCATTCTCCATCGGAAGCGGACTGTTGTCGCTAAACGGTGGCGTAGTCAATCAGCTTCTGACAAGCCTTCTGGGCAGTTCAGTCTCTTTGGATGCCTTGAGCTATCAAGGGCTGCTTGATACGTCGGTATCGTTGGCCAAATTTCTGGATTTGCTGAATCTCGACGTGGATTTGGGAAACGTCGACGGTGTGCTGGATGCTCAGGTCAGCGTGCTTGATCTGGTGAACGCGGTAGTGAACGCTTTCGAGCTTGAAGAAGGAGGCAGCGGCCTGGATGTCCTGCTTGACGCTGCCAACATCAGCGCGTTGCGCAACACCCGGATTGCACTGGGCGATATTCTGGAGATCGGTACGGAGTCGTTGCAGGCAGCGCTGCGCAGTAATGTAAATCTGTACCAGATGCTGGTGGTGGGATTGCAGGCAGCGAACAAGAACAATCTGCTTGACCTGGGTACTGCTCTGGAGCTCGGTGGGCTGGCGAAAGCGGATCTCAAGGCGCTGATTATCGAGCCGCCCAAGGTGGCTGCGGGCAGACCGGGCAGGGATGCGCAGGGCAATTGGCGTACTCAAGCTCATACAGCCCAGATCCGTTTCTTTCTGGATCTCACCCTCTTGAACTCTCCTCCCGATAGCGCGCTGCTGGACATCAGCATTCCTTTGGTGGCCTCGGTGAAGGTCGGCGTGCCCGGAGGCAGCACCGTCCGGATTCCCATCAATCTGGAAGTGGCGACCGGAGACGCCTACCTGGAAGATATCCAATGTTTTCCTACCTCGGACCGGACTGCCTCGATATGGGGGCGTGCGGGCCTGGCCAATGTGTTCCTGGGACAAATGGATACGGCCGGCGCGGCCGCCAATGCCACCCGTCCTTGGGACGAGTTGGCCAAGGATTGGTTCTCGCTGCTGCGGATCCGGCTGAAGGTGAGTCTGTTGCCTATCCCGATTCTCCTTCCCGGTGGCATCACATTGGCAGATGCCTATGCCGATCTTCAAGCCAAGGCCGAAGTGTCTCTCGCGGGATCGGCTCCGTACCAGGAGGTGTTGCTGCACGAGAACGATATCGGTACCGGGCAGGCTACCGCACGGGTAGGGACGGGCCAGGGTCTGGGATCCGTCGTGAGCAGTACGCTGTTCGGACCGGAGTTGGAAACCCGACTGGATACCAGCGAAACCAAGCTGCTGGGGCTACCGCTCGGAATGGCCACCAGCGCGATTCTGGATCCAGTGGTCAATAGTCTGGGCGCGATCGTTTCCGCGGTGCTGGGATTGCTTCAGCCATTGTTGAGTCCGGTATTCTCGCTGGTCGATTCCATCCTGGATCCCTTGTTGCAAGCGCTCGGCATCCAGCTCGGCTACGCCGACATTTCCCTCCACGATCTCCAGTGCGGCAACGTCCAGCTGGTGTACTGATGACAATGCCGATTCGACTATGACCGTACCCCCATCCCCCGACGACTTCGACCTCTACGTCTGGGAAGGCTCCTCCGACATCGCCTCCCATGCCGAGCGCTGCCTGCTGGGCATGGACGTGACGGTGGTGCGGGCCGATGCGGGCATGGCGTTTCCGCCGCCGCGCGACAAGGCGCGCGTGGCGGTGGCGCTGGTGTCGGTGACGGTCATGGGCGACCGCCGCTTCAGCGGGCACGACTGGCTGGCGGCCGAAGGCATCCCGGTGCTGTGGGTGGCGGGGGAAGACAGGGGGCGCGATCCGCGCTTCTATCCCCCGGCGTATTCGCACACGCTGCCGCGCGCGTTTTCCTGCGCCGAGCTGCGCAAGATGGTGTTCAAGCTGGCCGGCGTGGCGCTCAAGGCCTTCACCCCCGCGGCGCCGGCGCCGCAGCCGCTGGTGGCGGTGTCGGCGCAGATGCGCGCGCTGCTGGCCGAGGCCGAGATGTTCGCGGACTGCCGCAACAACGTGCTGATCCACGGCGAGACGGGCGTGGGCAAGGAACGCATCGCCCGCCTGCTGCACGAGCGCGCGCCGTGGGCGCCCGGCCCCTTCGTGGCGGTCAACTGCGGCGCCGTCCCCGAAGGCCTGTTCGAGGCCCACTTCTTCGGGCACGCCAAGGGCGCCTTCACCGGCGCGGTGGGCGCGCACAAGGGATACTTCGAGCAGGCCAGCGGCGGCACCCTGTTCCTGGACGAGATCGGCGACCTGCCGCTCTACCAGCAGGTCAAGCTGCTGCGCGTGCTGGAGCAGGGCAGCGTCACCCGCCTGGGCTCGGCGGCCGAGACGCCGGTGGACTTCCGCCTGGTGGCGGCCAGCAACCGCGACCTGCGCAGCCTGGTGGCGCAGGGGGCCTTCCGCGCCGACCTGTACTACCGCCTGGCCGTCATCGAGCTGCACGTGCCCAGCCTGCAGGCGCGCGGCCCCGAGGAGAAGGTCGCCATCTTCGCCTCCCTGCTGGAGCACGAGCTGGGTGCGCCGGCCGGGAAGGGGGCCGCCGGAGCGGGCGCCGCGGGCGGTTCGGGGGCGCAGGGCACGGCCGGCCCCGGGGCCGGCGATTCGGCAGGCATCCCGGACTGGCTGGTCCAGCGCGTGGCGGCCACGCATTTTCCCGGCAACGTGCGCGAGCTGGCCAACATGGCCGAGCGGGTGGCCATCGTGCGCCGCCAGTGCGGCGGCTGGGACCGCCCGCGCATCGAGCGCGTCTTCGAGCGCCAGGCCGACGACCGCCTGGCCTGCGCGGCCGGCGCCCAGGCCGAGGCGCAGGCGCCGCTGTCGCCGGCCGAGCAGGCCGAGCGCGCCCGCATCGTCGCCGCCCTGGACGCCAATGGCTGGCGCCGGCAGGATACTGCCCATTATTTGGGCATTAGCCGCAAGGTTTTATGGGAGAAAATGCGCAAGCTCCAGATTGCCGGCAGCCAGGGGGAATCCCTGGAAGGGCTTGCACAATCTTCCTGAACAGGCAATATTTAGGAGTTTTTTGCAATGCGTTGCTGCCGATGGTAGCAATTTTGAGGGGATAGCATGGATTCATACAGTCTGCCGACCGTTGCCAGGATGCTCGCGGCCATGACGACGGCGGCCGGCTTGGCCGGCTGCATGGGCTTCGGCCAGGCGCAGGCGCAAGCCCAGGCGGACGCCCCGCCGTCCGTCCAGGCCCCGCCCGCCGTGGTCCAGGCCGACCCGGGGCGGGATGCGCCGCCGGTCGACGCCACGCCGGTCGCGCCGCCGCCGCAGGCCGAGCCCGTCATCCGCGCGCCCGAGCCGCAGGGCCCGACCGCCGAGCTGCAGCGCCTGATCCAGGACCGCGAGGTCACCGAGCTGCGCACCACCTACAACGGCACCTTCGGCGCCAGCCTGCTGTTCAAGCAGGACGACCTGCTGTACTACGTGGCCATGTTCCGCCAGAAGGACTTCTGGCGCGTCTACCGCACCTCGTCGGAAGCCGCGGCCGAGCAGACCTACCAGCGCTTCGTGGCCCGCACGGCCGAGCTGGCCGAGGTCGACATCCGCCGCATCCGCCTGGAGGCCCAGCAGGCCCATACCGAACGGCTGCTGTCCGAGCGCGCCGGCCAGCTGACCGCCCTGCAGTCGGAGCTGGGGCGCCAGCGCGAGCAGTCCGAGCAGATCGTCGCCAGCCAGCGCCAGGCCCGCCAGGAAGCCGCCGAGCTGGCCGAGCAGCAGAAGAAGGCCCGCGCCGAACTGCAGCGCGTTCAGGCGCAGATCCGCGCGCTGGAGCGCCAGCAGGCCGCCGTGGGCGGCGGCG
>Ga0180222_1000370_pt1 | contig 67393 bp, 70 predicted proteins | sample eDN5th37CKraftOP_FD_151336 | JGI IMG/M metagenome (GOLD analysis project Ga0180222, IMG submission 151336) | Enriched Organic Plus compost microbial communities from Emeryville, California, USA - eDNA 5th pass 37_C Kraft OP (version 2) (version 2) ... | reverse complement strand
GCCGCAACCCCGGCCCGCGCCCCCTGCCGCTGAGGCTCGCCGTCCTCGCCATCCTGCTGCTGATCATCATCACAGCCATCCTCATCCGCGCAAACAGCCAAAACTGAATCACGTCGGACGGGAGAGTTTCTGCCGAACCCAGATCCGCTCAAGAAGAAGCACGAGGAGCGCGCCGATGTCGCGCTCGGAGCAGAGATGCGGAAGAAGGGCCAGGGCCTGTTCCAGCGCATCGGCCACCAGGTCGTCGGCCAGCGCCGCATCCTGCACCAGGAAGCGGGCCATGGCGCGCAGCCGCGGCATCATCTCCGTCACCGTCATCTCGGGCGTGCAGCACAGGCCGGCATGGTAAAGCGCGCTGTGCAGCAGGACGGCCGAGGCCAGCGCCTCGGGACCGTCCCGGCGCGGCACGCAGCTGCCATGCGGATAGAGGCCCGGATGCAGCTCGGGCCCTGCGGTGAACATGACGAAGGGAATGCCTGCCGCCTGCAGGCTGTGCGCCAGCGCCGCGGGCTCGCGCAGATTCAGCACCGCCGCGTCGACCTGCATCAGGTCCGGGCGTTCGAGCGTCGCGGCCATCGCCCCGGCGCCGGCGACGGGGATCTCAGCCTGCTCCTCCGCGGTCCAGAAGGCAGAGAGGCGGTGCCGTGCCATCATCGGCGGCAGGGCCGGCGAGACGGACGGGGGCGCGTCATTCACCAGCACCTCGACCGAGGCGCCGGCGTCGCGCAGGTATTCCGCCACCGAATCGCTGCCGGGCCCGCCCTCTTCCCACAGCGCCAGGCACAGCCCGTGCAGGTCGGCATTGCGGTAGAAATGCCCGATCCCGGCCGGGGGAATGCATGAGGGGAGCTTCCGGCCGGGCATCGTCAGCCCCTATGGCCGGTCAGGGGGGAATGCGTCGCCCCGGGTTCGTTGCCGGGGCGTTCCGCTCGGGCGGCCCGCCCCGGTCGGGGGCGATCCGGGCGGCGGGCGGCGTCCCTGCCGGCACCGCCCCTGCGCACCGGCTGCGGCGCACCAGCCGCTCCGTCGTCGCAGCACCGGAGGAAACCCGCCGCCGCGATGATCGGGATGGGAAGGCGCTTCTGCTTCCGGGTCTTGATGCGTGCTGCGGACATCGAATCCTCCTGCGGGCCTGCCGGGCGGCCCCGCCTCCGGGGCCCGGGAAGGAAACCTGCCCGGCGCGGGCTTGTTCCCGGCCTCAGCCCGCCGACCAGGCCTCGAGCACCTCGGCCAGCGGCGCGGTCTCGACCTGCTGCGAGAAGCGCCGGCGGTACAGCGTCATCGCCGCGTCATGGCCCCGGTCGGTCGAGGAGCAGACCGCATCGCCGACAAGGATCACCCGGTAGCCCAGGTCGACGGCGCCCAGCACGGTGGCGAGCACGCAGACATCGGTCTCGCCGCCGGTGACCACCAGCGTGGTGATCCCGGCCCCGCGCAGCAGGCGGTGCAGCCCGCCGTCGTGCCAGGGTGAATAGACCGGCTTGTCGATCACCCGCGCAGGCGGCGCATGCCGGGCCAGTTCCGGCAGCAGCTCCAGCCATTCGCCGTCCAGCCGCTCGCGCAGCATCTCGGGCCATTGCGCGTAATAGCGCGCCCAGCTGCCGGGTGCCGCGTCGAGCCGCGCGGGCGGGATGAAGCGGGTGAAGAGCGTGCGCTCGGGCCGCGCCGCCACCAGCGTAGCGACCACGGGCAGGATCCTTTCGATCCAGGGCACCGCCCAGGGCGAGCCTGGGGCGAAGAGCCGCTGCATATCGATGCAAAGATGAAGGGTCTCGGGACCCATCGGGCCGAATCTGAGTGCCTGTCCCATTGCCGATTCCGCTGGCCGCCTCTTCCGGGCAGAAACGGATGCGCAGGGAAATTGTTCCGCCGCGCCCGTTCCGCGAGGCAGCCGCCGGCGTTGCGCTGGCGCAGGGTGGTTTCCCGGCCCTGCCTGCGGGCGGGGGCGGCTGGAAGCCGGCGCGGCGATCGGCGACCGGATTCCGTCGATGGGCCGCAGATCCTATTTCCCGCCGCTGCGGGCCGGATCATTCCGGATGGCCAGGTCATTCGCGCCCGGTGGCCGGTTCCAGATGCCAGGGCGGGAATGAGGGCATCTGTTTTCTCGCTGTTCAGGGGAAAATGGTGCTATTGCAGATTTACGCGGCGGCCTTCAGCTGATTGCGGCCATCCGGTCCGCAAAGCCGATCCGGCGCGTGGCGATGCGCGACAGCAGTGCTTCGTCATGGCTGATCGCCAGGATGCCAATACCCGTTTCCCGGGCCAGACCCAGCAGGACATGCCATAGCTCGGCTTGCGCGACCGCGTCCAGCGGCGCGCTGATTTCATCCGCGATCAGGAAGCGCGGACTGATCGCCACTGCCCGAAGCAAGGCGACCCGCATGAGCTGTCCGCCGGACAGCTCATGCGGGAAGCGGGTCGTCCAGCCGGGCTCCACCCCCAGCTTTGCGGCAAGCGCGGGATCGGGGGGCGCGCCTTCGGCGATGATGCGCCCGATGCGCCAGCGCGGGTTCATGGTCTGGATCGGGCTCTGCGACAGATACTGGATCGGCGAAGGCCCGCCCCGGGCTGCCGGTGCGTCGTCCAGCAAAACCTGTCCCGCCAGCGGCCGCGGGTAGCCGGCAAGCAGACGGGCAAGCGTCGATTTTCCGCAGCCGGACGGGCCGGACAAACCCAGGATCTCGCCCGGCGCGATCTTCAGCGAGATATCCTCGATCAGGGGCAGGCGGGGATCGTGGCGATAGCAGAGGCCGCGGGCTTCAAGCATGGGTGGACCTGCCGGCGGTGTCGAAAGCGTTCTGTGGCAGCGCGTTCCACAGCCTGCGGCTCCAGTCCGACAGCAGGGCGCTGCCGTCGCCGGAAAAGGCTGCGGCGCGCTCCTCGGCCAGGATGCGGCCCTCGCGCATCACCGCGACACGGTCGGCATAGGGCAGGGCGGTGACCAGATCATGGGTGATGACGACGACCGTGCGCCCGGCATCGGCCAGCGCGCGCAGTCGCCGCAGCACGAGGCGCAGATTGTCGGGGTCCAGCCCGTCGGTCGGCTCATCGGCAAGAACGACGCCGGGATCGCCCGCCAGGGCCGCGGCCAGCAGCACGCGCCGCGCCATGCCGGCCGAGATTGCGCCGGGATAGAGCCTGGCCACTTCGGGCGGCAGGCCGACGCGGGCCAGCGCCTGGTCGACCGGGAAGCTGCGCGGCAGCCCGGCCCGCCGGGCGGCCCAGCGGATCTGCTGTCCCACCGTCGCCAGCGGGTCGAGGAAGGTCACCGATTGCGGCACCAGCGCCAGCGCCCTGCCGCGCATCCCCGCCGCCGTGGCGGGGGAGAGGGGAATGCCGTTCAGCCGGATCTCGCCGCCCATCCGCGCATTGGCGGGCAGCAAGTGCAGGACGGCGCGGGCGAGCAGGCTCTTGCCTGCGCCCGACGCGCCGACGATGGCCATCAATTCGCCAGGGCGGGCGGTCAGCGTGACGTCCTCCAGCGGCATGCCGCCGCAGGGAAAGCGCAGCGACAGATTGCGGATTTCCAGCAGGTGGGTCATGGAGCCGCGCTCCTTGGGTCCAGCGCCCGGCGCACGGCATTGCCGATGCCATCGAAGGCCAGGACCAGCCCCAGCAGGCAGAGGCCGGGGAACAGCGCCAGCCACCATCGCCCCGCCGCCAGCGTCTTCATCGCATCGGCCAGCAGGATGCCGATGGCGGGGCGCGAGGGCTCCAGCCCGAAGCCGAGGAAGGTCAGCCCGGCCTCATGCAGGATCGCGTGGGGGAACAGCAGGATGAAGCCGACGACCGCCTGCGGCAGCAGATGCGGCAGGACATGGCGCAGCAGGACGAAGCCGCGCGAGCGGCCAAGCGCGTAAGAGCTGCGGACGTAGTCCGATGCCTGCACCTGCATCAGCTCGGCGCGCAGCACCCGGCTGAGGCGCGGCCAGTGCGTCAGCGCCACCGCCAGGATGACCGCCTGCGTGCCGCCGCCGAAGGCGAAGGACAAAAGCACCAGCAGGACCAGATGCGGCAGGCCCAGGAACAGGTCGATCACGAAGGACACCGCCGCGTCGGTGGCACGGTGCAGCCCCGCGGCCAGCGCCAGCAGGATGGCCACGATGGTGGAAATGGTGGCTGCGGCGAATCCCACCTGCATGCTGACCCCAAGCCCGGCAAGGGTCCGGGCCAGCATGTCGCGCCCCAGCTGGTCGGTGCCGAAGGGATGGGCCAGGGCGGGCGGCTGGAAGCGGGCCTGGAAATCGGTGCGCATCGCGCTGTCGCCGATCAGCGCCGCCGCGATCCCCAGCGCCGCCAGCAGCAGCAATCCAAGCGCCGGGGACAGCAGATGGGCGGGCAGGGCGGCGGGCCGCCGCCGGGGGCGCGGGGCGGTCTCGATGCTGCTCATCCCTCGCTTGCCTCCCGCAGGACGGGGGCCGGGCCGCGCATGCGTGGATCCACGATCCGGTAGAGGATATCGGCAAGCATGTTGCCGGTCGAGACCACCAGCGTCGCCAGCAGGGTAATGGCCAGCAGCAGCGGCACATCGCCCTTCATCGCCGCCTCGACCGTGGCGCGGCCAAGGCCGGGATAGGCGAAGACCTGCTCGGCCAGCACCGCGCCGCCGAGGATTTCACCGATGGAGGCGAAGAAGATGGTCAGCGCCGGCAGGGCGGCATTGCGCGCGATGCTGCGCCGGGCGATGTCGCCCGGCCGCGCGCCCTGGGCCAGCGCGAAAAGGACGTGGTCGGCTTTCATCAGCTCGGCCACCTTGGCGCGGGTATGCAGCGCGATCTGCGCGATCCCCAAGAGCGACAGGACCGCAAGCGGCAGGATCAGGTGATGCAACCTCTGGACCCATGTCACCTCTTGCGGCAGCGCGCCGATCGGGCCCGAACAGCAAAGCGGCGTCCAGCCCAGATTGACCGAGAACAGGGTCAGCGCCAGCAGCGCCACCCAGAAGGTCGGGGCCGAGGCCGTCACATAGGCGTAGATGCGGATGATCCGGTCGGGCAGCGATCCTTCGCGGATCCCCGCCGCGATGCCCAGGCCGAAGCCCAGCACGCCCGACAGCAGCCAGGCGGGCAGGGTCAGCAGCAGCGAAGGCAGGATACGCTCGGCCAGCACGGTGCGGACCGGGGCGCCATAGGCGGTGCTCCAGCCCGCATCGCCCGACAGGATGCGGGTCAGCCAGCGGGTGAACTGGGTGAGGACGGGCTGGTCCAGCCCCCATGCGGCGGCGATCAGCGCCTTCTGCTCGGGGCCCAGGCGCGCGATGGCGGGGCCCAGATAGGCATCGACCGGATCGACGGGCGAGAGCTTCATCAGCGCGAAAGCCGCCGCCGCAGCAGCCAGCAACAGCAGCCCCAGCCGCATCAGGCGCAGGGCGATGATCCTGCCCAGACCGCGGCCCGCCAGCATCATGGGCAGGTCCATGTCCATTCCGCCAATGATGCGGTGATCGGCCAGCCATGGCCATGCGGCTCGACCTGGGTCCGGCCCAGGTCGAGGCATTCGCCCACGAAATAGACATGGTCCAGATTGACCAGCCAGGCCCATGCCGCATCGCCCCTGACGCCGTATTCGGCGGCCGCGGCGGACCAGAGCGGATAGGATTGCTCCAGCGACGGCGCGGCCTGCGCTTCCGCGAAAAGCGCGTCCACCCTGGGATTGGCGTAATAGGTCGGGTTCAGGTATTCGACCCCCGCCAGCGCACCGTCATAAAGCGCAAACAGCTGATAGGGGGAATGGCTGCCGAAGCCGAAGACGACCGGCTCGGCATGCATCACCTTTTCGATGCTGCTCCACGAGCCGCCCTTGGGCGTGGCCTCGATCCCCAGCGGGCGCAGCAGCTCGGCGATGGTTTCCGCCAGCATCTGCCGGGTGGAATCCGAGGCGGGATAGTGGATCGGAAAGGCGGCACGGATGCCGTCCTTCACGCGGATGCCGTCCTTGCCTTCGACCCAGCCCGCCTCGTCCAGCAGCCGTTTGGCGCCTGCCAGATCAAAGGACAGGCTGTCGTCCCGACCCTGCCAGGGCAGCCCGTCCGCCGGGCCCCATGCCGCGGCGCCATGGCCGTGCAGCGCGATCTCGACGATGGCCTCGCGGTCGAGGCCGATATTGATGGCCTGCCGGATCGCCTTGTCCGAGGTCACGGCATTGCCGAGCTTGCCCCCTGCGGGCGAGAGCTCATCCTGCGGGGGAAGAAACGGCAGGCTCAGCCCGCGATTGTCCACGGTCGGCACGGGGACGGCGCGGAATTTCTCGGGCGGGTTGCCGGCAAGCGGGGCAGGAACCGAAACCATATCGACCGCGCCCGCCTGCGCCGCCGCCAGGCCAGCGGCCTCGCCGGTGAACAGGAAGGTCAGGCGGTCGAATGCCGGCTGCTTGCCGTAATATTCGGGATTCCTTTCGACGATCAGCTGCTCGCCCTCGCGCCAGGACACGAAGCGGTAGGGGCCGGAGCCGATGGGATGGCGGCCGTAATCGGGGCCGTAAGAGGCGGCAGGCAGGATGCCGAGCGTCAGGAAGTTCTCGACGAAGGTGATCCACGGCTTCTTCAGCCGAAAGACCACGGTGCGGTCGTCGGTGGCGCTTGCGCTGTCCAGCACCGACAGGTCCAGCCCGCCGGCCGAGGTCTTGCCCTGCTCGAAGGTGAAGGCCACGTCGCGCGCCGTCAGCGGCGTGCCGTCCGAGAAGCGGGCGTCGTCGCGGATCGTCACCGTCCATGTCAGCCGGTCCTCGGACAGGTGCCATTCCGTCGCCAGGTCGGGCTGGATGGCCAGGTCCGCATCGCGCCGCAGCAGCGTGGACTGGAACAGCGGATGACCATAGGCGCCCCAGCCCAGCAGGGGATCGAAGCCGGTTTCCGGCTCGCCGCCGATGGCCAGGATAAGGCTGGTCTTCGGGGCGGAGAAGCCTGCCGCCGGTGTGATCGCCAGCGCCGCGAAAACCCCCAGGGCCACGATGTGCGAAAATGGGTTGGGTTGTCTTTGGGGCATGGGCTGGGGCTCTCCGGGCTGGATAGGCAATCTCTCTGCGGCTCTGGCCGGTCCCGGCAAGGGAGCCGGCCAGCAATGGGACGTCAGATCTTCTCGGCCACGCAGTCGTTCACCAGGCGGCCGACGCGCTCGATCTCGACCTCGACATGGTCGCCGGGTTTCAGCCATTGCGGCGGCTTCATCCCGATGCTGCCGCCGGCGGGGGTGCCGGTAAAGATCACGTCGCCGGGCCGCAGCGTGAAATACTGGCTGAAGAACGAGATGATCGTCGGAATGTCGAAGACCATCCCCGCGGTCGAGCCGTTCTGCTTTTCCTCGCCGTTCACGCTTAGCCGGATGTTCAGGTCCGAAGGGTCGCCCACCTCGTCCTTGGTGACGATCCAAGGCCCCATCGGTGCGTGACTGTCCTGCGTCTTGCCGCGCAAGAGCTGGCGATCGGCGCGCATGTGATCGACGACGACCACCTCGTTGCCGCAGGAATAGCCCAGCAGGTAGTCCATCGCGTCTTCCTTTTTCACGAAGCGCGCCGTGCGGCCGATGACCAGCACCAGCTCGGCCTCCCAGCCGATCATCTCGCTGTTGCGCGGGATGATGATCGGGTCCGAGGTGCCGACCAGCGCGTTGCCATACATCGGGAAATTCGTGATGATCTGCGGCACGTCATGGCCCATCTCTTCCAGATGGTCGTAATAGTTCGAGCCGACGCCGATGATCTTTTCGGGACGGGTGATCGGCGCGCCCAGTTCCAGCGAGGCCAGTGGCAGGACATGGGCGGCATCGGGCCTGGCCAGCGCCTCGCTGACCAGATCGGCGGCCAGGTCCAGCCCGCCCTCGGCATTCAGCAGATCGAAGGTCGAGGCGACCGCCGCCATCTGCTCGGCCGTCGCATCGGGACGCAGCGCCGCAAGGGCGGCGGCCAGATCGACGACCTGCTCGCCCTCGCAGATGCCCAGCCGCAGGGTCTTGCCGCTTTTGAATTGAAGGATCTTCATGGCATGGTCTCCGTTGCAAGGGGGGCGGTGCCTGTCCCAGGGACGGGATCGGACAGGTTCAGCTGGCGATGCGCCGCGCGCAGCGTGTTGAGCAGCAGGCAGGCGATGGTCATCGGACCCACGCCGCCCGGAACCGGTGCGGTGCCGGTGCGGCCGGCAAGAGCCCCGGCGGCCTCGGCGATGTCCCCCGTCAGCCGCGCGGCGCAAGCCTTGCCGTGGATGACGCGCGCGCTCATTCGAAGACCACGGTGCGATGGCCGTTCAGGAAGACGCGCCGTTCCAGATGCAGCTTGACGGCCTTGGCCAGCACGCGCGTCTCGATATCGCGGCCCACGGCCACCAGATCGTCGGCGGACAATGTGTGGCTGACGCGCTCGGTCTGCTGTTCGATGATCGGGCCCTCGTCCAGATCGGCCGTGACGTAATGGGCGGTCGCGCCGATGCTTTTGACGCCGCGATCATAGGCCTGATGATAGGGCTTGGCACCCTTGAAACTGGGCAGGAAGGAATGGTGGATATTGATGATCCGCCCGAACTGCGCCTTGGAGAAACTGTCCGAAAGCACCTGCATATAGCGCGCCAGGACGATGAGGTCGGCGCCGGTGCTGTCGGCTAGGTCCTGCAGGCGCTTTTCCTGCTCGGCCTTGTTTTCCTTGGTGACCGGCCAGTGGTGATAGGGCAGGCCCGCCGCCTCGGCCGAGGCGCGCGCGTCTTCGTGGTTCGAGACGACCGCGACGATCTCGGCCTTCAGCCAGCCGACCCGGATCTGGTACAGCAGATGCTCGAAACAATGGTCGAAGCGCGAGACCATGACGATGATCCTGGGCAGCCGGTCGGCTTCGTAGAGGTTCAGTTGCAGCCCGAAGCGCGAGACCGCGGGGGTCAGCGCGTGCCGGATCGCGCCCTTGGTCTTGCCGCCGGGACAGGCAAAGCGGATGCGCAGGAAGAAGCGGCCCGTGGTGCGGTCGCCGAACTGTGCGCTTTCCAGGATGTTGCCGCCGAAATCGGCCAGCCGTCCCGTGACGGTGGCGACGATGCCCGGCTGGTCATCGCAGGACAAGGTCAGGATATATTCTTTTTCAGACATCAAAGCCGGTCCTTTTTGATCGGGCGGATATTTGAAAAGCGCCCCTATTCATATCGCAGTGCCGCCCGATGGGTTTTATCTTGGATTTGGCGTCCTCCAGCCGATGGAAACTCCTGGATAAGGCGCGCAATAAATGCCGCAGTCTCATGCCCCTCCCGCAGGGTTTCGCAAGGTATATGGGTAGGACCCGGGCAAGGCTTCTCAAAAAAATTCAACCGGGCGCATTATTATTGCGGTTGTTGGAATGGAGGGGCGGGCGCAGAACCTTGGCCTGACTGCAAGACGCAAAAAGGGCTGCGATGGCCGCCCGATCGGACCAAGCGCGGAGGAAAGCGGGATGAGGATACTGGTCGTTGGGGCAGGGGCCGTCGGCGGATATTTCGGGGCGCGGCTGGCGGCTGCGGGGCGCGACGTGACCTTCCTGGTCCGCGCGCGTCGGGCGGAACAGTTGCGGCGCGAGGGCATGCAGGTGGTCAGCCCGCATGGCGACCTGACGATCCGGCCGCAGCTTGTCGAGGCCGCGCAGATCGACGGACCCTATGACCTGATCCTGCTCAGCGTGAAAGCCTATACGCTGGACGGCGCGATGGAGGATTTCGCCCCCGCGGTCGGCCCCGGCACGATGATCCTGCCCGCCCTGAACGGCATGCGACATATCGAGCGGCTGGTGGAGAGCTTTGGCGAAAAGCCGGTGCTGGGCGGTGCCTGCCGCGTGGTGGCGGAACTCAACGACAAGGGCCAGATCGTGCAGATGGCCGAGGTCCAGAGCCTTGTCTATGGCGAGCGCGACGGCACGATCAGCGACCGCATGCGGGCACTTGACACCATCATGCAGGGGGCGGGCTTCTCGGCGGAATCCTCGGACCGGATCATGCAGATCATGTGGGACAAATGGGTCAACCTCGCCGCGCTCGGCGGGATCACCTGCCTGCTTGGCGGCGCGGTCGGGCAGGTCGCCTCGGTCCCCGGCGGTGTGCGTTCGGCCATGGCGCTTTGCAACGAGGCGCTGGCCGTCGCCGGCGCTTATGGCCATGCCCCGACTGAGCAGGAAGCGGCGCGGGTCGTATCGTCGCTGACCAACCCGGACTCGAAGCTGACTGCCTCGATGTATCGCGACATGAAATCCGGCGGCCCGGTCGAGGCCGAGCAGATCCTGGGCGACATGGTCGAAAAGGCCGAGGCCAAGGGGATCGAGGTGCCGCTGCTGCGCGCCGCCGCCGTGGCGCTGCGCGTCTACGATGCGAGCCGCTGAGAGCAGACCGCCGCCCGCCCGAAAACCAAGGAGAGACGCATGAAGGTCGTCAAGGTCGAAGCCATCGAGATCGAGCAATCCGGGCAGGTTGGCATCCCGTCCTGGCGCCATGTCTTCGCCCGCGTCCATACCGACGAGGGCATCACTGGGCTGGGCGAGGTCGGCATGCCCTTCGGCACCGGCGCCCCCGCCGCGGCGCCCATGATCCTGACCCTGGCCGAGCGTTTCGTGCTGGGCCGCGATCCTTTCGACACCGAGACCGTCTGGGAAACCATGCTCCGCCGCTCGTTCTGGGGCGAGGGCGGCGGGCCGGTGATCTTCGGCGCGATGAGCGCGCTGGACGCCGCGCTGTGGGACATCAAGGGCCGGGCGCTCGGCAAGCCGGTCCATCGCCTGCTGGGGGCGGCGACGCCGGGGCCGCTGCGCTGCTATGCCAGCCAGCTGCAATTTGGCTGGGACGATGTGGCGGTGGTGCCGCGCGGCCGGCCCGGTGAATATCGCGAGGTTGCGCAGGCCGCGCGGGCCGAGGGCTATGACTGCGTCAAGGTCGATCCGATCATGGTCGATCCGACCGGCGTCCGGAACCCGCATGTCCGCGGGCTGTTCACGCCCGAGGAACGCAGGCTGTTCCGCGCCCGGCTGGAGGCCATCCGCGAAGGCGTCGGCCCGGATTGCGACATCATCATCGAGCTGCATTCCTTCAGCTCCTCGGCCGGGGCGTTGCAGGTCTCGGAACTGGCGAAGGATCTGGGCATCCTCTTCATCGAGGAACCCACGCATTACAACAGCACCCATGCCCATATGAAGGTCGCACGGCGCTCGGACATCCCGATCGCGACGGGCGAAAAGCTTTATACCCGCTGGGGCTTCATGCCCTATCTGGAGGCCGGGGCCGTGGACATGATCCAGCCCGATGTGGGACTGGTCGGCGGCATTTCGGAAGCGTTCAAGATCGCGCATCTGGCCCATGCCTATGACGTGGGGGTTCAGGCGCATATCTGCGGCTCGCCCCTGGCCACGGCCGTCGGCCTGCAGCTGGAAGCGGCAATCCCGAATTTCGAGATCCACGAGCATCACACCTTCGCCCTGAAACACACGAACCGCGAGTTGTTCGAGCAGGACCTGCAACCCGTGAATGGCCGCTTCGAGGTGCCGACCGCCCCCGGCTTCGGCATGGATTTCACCGCCGCCGCCGAACGCCAGATGATCCGGCAGGATGTGGCGCTGTAAGGCACCACCGATCCGACAGGAAAGGAACCCTCATGACTTCGCTCGTCACCACCGCCTGGCTTGCCGATCACCTGGACGATCCGCAGGTTGTGCTGCTGGACGCGTCCTTCAAGCTGCCTGGCGCGACGCCGACCGCGCCCGAGGAATTCGCCGAGCGCCACATCCCCACCGCGCAGTTCTTCGACGTGGACAAGGTGGCCGATGCCGGCAACCCGCTGCCCCACATGATGCCCTCCGAGGCGGAGTTCGCCCGCACCGTGGGCGCCTTGGGGATTTCCAACGATACCATGGTGGTGATCTACGACACCCCCGGCCTGATGTCGGCGGGGCGCGCCTGGTGGATGTTTCGCAGCTTTGGCCATCGCAAACTCGCGATCCTTGACGGCGGGCTGAAGGCCTGGACGGCCGAAGGGCGGCCGGTGACCGCCGAGGTGGCGGCGCGTCCTGCCGCCAGCTATCGGGCACAGCTTAATCCCGCCGCCGTCGCCTCGAAGGCCGATGTGCTGGCCAATATCGACAGCAAGGCCCGCGATCTGGTCGATGCGCGTTCCGCCGCGCGCTTCGCCGCCGAGGAGAAGGAGGCCCGCCCCGGCCTGCGCTCGGGCCATGTGCCGGGCAGCCTGAATGTGCCCTTCGACCGCATGACCGATCCGGAGACCGGCAGGATGAAATCGCCGTCAGAGATCGCGCAGGTCTTCCGGCAGGCAGGGCTGGACAAGGAGCGGCCCGTCATTGCCTCCTGCGGTTCGGGCGTGACGGCCTGCGCGCTGGCCTTTGGCCTGCATCTGGCGGGCAAGGACGATGTGGCGGTCTATGATGGCTCCTGGGCCGAATGGGGCATGCCGGGCGATACGCCGGTCGCGACCGGGAAATGAGGGACATGCTGCCGGAAACCGGTTTCGACGGCTTTTCGGCGGCCGTGCGGCGGGTGGTGCCTGCCGGGCGATTCCTGCTGGACGCGTTTTCGCGCACCGTTCACGGCGCCGATGCCAGCCCCTACAGCCTGCTGCCCCGCGCGGTGATCCTGGTCGAGACCGAGGACGAGGTGGTCGCCATCTGCCGCGCAGCCAGCCGCATGGGTATCCCGATCACCTTCCGCGCGGCGGGCACCAGCCTGTCGGGGCAGGGCGTGACCGACAGCGTGCTGGTCAAGATGGGCCCGAACGGCTGGCGTGGGTTCGAGGCGGACGAGGATGCCGCGAGCGTGCGCATGGGCCCCGGCCTGATCGGGGCGCAGGCCAATGCGCGGCTGGCGCGGCACCGGCGCAAGATCGGTCCCGATCCGGCCTCGCTCTCGGCGGCGATGATCGGCGGGATCATCGCCAACAATTCCAGCGGCATGTGCTGCGGGACGGAACAGAACAGCTATCGCACCCTGCGCTCCATGCGGCTGGTGCTGGCGGACGGGACAACGCTGGACACCGCCGATCCCGAAAGCCGCCGCGCCTTCCGCGCCAGCCATGGCGCGCTGCTGGACGAACTGGCCGCGCTTGCCCGCGCGGTGCGGGACGACGCCGAACTGGGCGCGCTGATCCGGCGCAAGTTCGCGATCAAGAACACCACCGGCTATTCGCTGAACGCGCTGGTCGATTACGACGACCCCTTCGAGATCCTCCAGCACCTGATCGTCGGATCCGAGGGCACGCTGGCCTTCATCTGCGAGGTGACGCTGGAAACCGTGCCCGCGCCCCCGAAGCAATCGGCGGCGCTGGTCTTTTTCGCGGATGTGCGGATCGCCTGTTCGGCGGCCACCGCGCTCAAGGCGCAGCCGGTCTCGGCGGTCGAGATGATGGATTACGCATCGCTGCGTTCGGCGCTTGGCCAGCCCGGCGTGCCCGACAGCTTCGCGCATATGCCGCGGGGCACCGCCGCGCTGCTGGTCGACCTGCGCGCCGACGATGCCGAGGCCCTTGCCGCGCAGATGCGATCAGTGACGGCAGCCATCGCGCCCTTCGCGCCGCTGGAGCCGGTGCGCTTTTCGCAAGACCCGCGGACCTATGCGGCTTACTGGAACGTGCGCAAGGGGCTGCTGCCCGCCGTGGGCGGCATGCGCGCGCCCGGCTCGACGGTGATCGTCGAGGATATCGCCGTTCCCATCGACAGCCTTGCCGAGGCCGCCCTTGCCATTCGCGAAATCTTCGACCGGCGGGATTACGGCGATGCGGTGATCTTCGGTCACGCGCTGGACGGCAACCTGCATTTCGTCTTTTCCCAGGCCTTCAACAGCCCCGAGGACATTGCCCGCTATGCCCGGCTGATCGACGAGGTGGCGGAACTGGTCTCGAACCGTTTCCACGGCTCGCTGAAGGCGGAACACGGCACGGGGCGGGCGATGGCGCCCTTCGTGGAACTGGAATGGGGCAGCAAGGCCTACGAATTGATGCGGCGCATCAAGCGCGCCTTCGATCCGGCGGGCGTGCTGAATCCCGGCGTGATCCTGTCCGACGACCCCCAGATCTATCTCAAGGCGCTGAAATCCCTGCCGGTGGCCGATCCGCTGATCGACAAATGCATCGAATGCGGCTTTTGCGAGCCGGTCTGCCCCTCGCGCGCGCTGACCACCACGCCGCGCCAGCGCATCGTCGCGACGCGTGCGCTGGCGCGCGGCGCGCAGGATGCCAGTTTCGACAAAAGCTATGATTATGCCGCCGTGGATACCTGTGCGGGCGACGGGCTTTGCGCCATGTCCTGCCCGGTGGGCATCGACACGGGCGAGATGATGCGCAGCCGCCGCGCCCTCCGCCACGGCGCCGCCGGGCGCGGCCTTGCCCATGCGGCCCAGCGGCATCTGGGCGCGGTGATGAAAGCCGCCAAGGCCGGGCTTTGGACCAGCGACCGCGCCTATGTCGTGTTGGGCAAAGGCGCGATGACCGGCATCACGCGGGGACTGCGCCGCGTTTCGGGCGGCAGGGTGCCGCAATGGACGCCCTGGCTGTCCAGGCCCGCGCCCGCCCTGCGCTATCCCGCGGGCGAGGCCCCGGATGCGAACCTGCCGCAGATCCTGCTGTTTCGAAGCTGCGTCAGCACCGTTGCCGCGCCCGCCCGCGGCATGCCCGACCCGCGCCCGCTCTGGGAGGTTCTGGCGCTGCTGTTCCAGCGCGCGGGCTATCCGGTCCGCATTACCCCGGCGGGCGAGGGGCAATGCTGCGGCCAGCCCTTCGCCAGCAAGGGCTATCCGCAAGCCGCAAGGGACAGCGCCATCCGGCTTGAGGGGCATTTGCGGGCCCAAGGCGGCGGCATCGTCGTCTCGGACACCAGTCCCTGCAGTTTCCGGATGCGGCAGGAACTGGCCGAGGACATGCGCCCGATGGACGTGACCGAGGCGCTGGCGGAACTGGTCCTGCCGCGCCTGACCATCCGCCGCCGTGCAGGCAGCATTGCGCTGCATATCACCTGCAGCACCCGCAAGATGGGGCAGGCCGACCGGCTGCTGGCCCTTGCCGAAGCCTGCGCCGAGGAGGTGATCGTGCCGCCCGACATCGAATGCTGCGGCTTCGCCGGCAACAAGGGCTTCGAGGTGCCGGAACTGAACGCCAGCGCCTTGCGGACCCTGCGCGACAAGCTGCCGCAGCGGGTCACGCGCGGATACTCGACCAGCATCACTTGCGAGATCGGGCTGTCGGAGCATTCCGGCAGGCCCTACCAGTCCATCGCCTATCTGTTGGACTGGTGCAGCGATCCCGCCCTGTAGCCCCTGCCCGCACCCTTTGCGGTCATCACGATGGAGGACAGAATGACGTCATCCCCTCAGGTCGAAGCCTTCTTCGACGAACCGACGAATACCTTCTCCTATATCGTTCGCGATCCGGGGTCCGACGCCTGCGCGATCGTCGATTCCGTGCTGGACTTGGATTATGCGGCGGGCCGGATCTGCTATGATTCCGCCGACCGCCTCATCGACCGCGTGCGCGAGCAGGGGCTGTGGCTGGAATGGCTCCTGGAAACCCATGTCCATGCCGACCATCTGTCCGCCGCGCCCTATCTGCAACAGGCGCTTGGCGGCAAGATCGGCATCGGCGAGCAGATCACCGTGGTGCAGGAGACGTTCGGCAAGGTCTTCAACGAAGGCACCGAGTTCCGCCGCGACGGATCGCAATTCGACCGGCTGTTCCATGATGGCGACAGCTTCCGGATCGGCACGATGGAATGCCGCGTCATGCACACGCCGGGCCATACGCCTGCCTGCCTGACCTATGTGATCGGCGATGCGGCTTTCGTGGGCGACACGCTGTTCATGCCTGACGGCGGCACGGCGCGGGCCGATTTCCCGGGCGGCGATGCGCGGATGCTTTACCGCTCGATCCGGCGGGTGCTGGACCTGCCGCCCGAGACGCGGCTGTTCATGTGCCATGATTACGGCCCCAGCGGGCGCGACATCCGCAATGAGACCACCGTGGCCGAGCAGCGCGCCCACAATATCCATGTCCACGACGGCGTGACCGAGGATGAATTCGTCGCCATGCGCGAGGCCCGCGATGCCACGCTGGGAATGCCGCGCCTGATCATCCCCTCGCTTCAGGTCAACATGAAGGCCGGCGCCCTTCCCGAGCCCGACGAAAAGGGCAAGCGCCATCTCAAGGTGCCGCTGAACGAGCTTTGACGGCGGGGCGCAGCATCTCGGGCACCTGCATCCCTGGAAACCCACGAAATCAAGGTCGCCATGCCGCGAATGGAGGATTCATGCCTGATCCCACCGCCACAGCCGCCCTGCACCATGAAGTCGTCATCCTCGGCGCCGGCGCGGCCGGTATTGCCATCGCCTTGTCACTGGTAGCGGTGACGGCCTTCGGGCTGACCACGGCGCTGAACTATGCACGCGCGGGCCATGTCGACTGGCCGCTGGCGCTGGTCTTTGTGGTCGGCGGCTTATCGGGCGGGATGCTGGGCGCGCGACTGGCGCGGCATCTGTCCACGCGCAGGGGCAGCCTGCACACGGGTTTCGCCGCGTTGGTCGTGCTGGTTGCGATCTACATGCTGGTCCGCCGCGCCGCGGGGCTGGCGGGCTGACCCCTTCGCTTCAACCAGGACCGGGGCTTCCCGGACAACCAAAAGGAGAAACCCATGCTCTTTGCCTTCATCTGCACCGACAAGCCCGATGCGCTGGACATCCGCATGGCCAACCGCCCGGCCCATCTGGAATGGCTTGGCTCCACCCGCGGCGTCTATATCGCCGGGCCGCTGCTGGATGAGGGGCAGACACCCTGCGGCAGCATCCTGGTCGTCGAGCATGAGAATCTCGAAGCGGCAAGGCAATGGGCCGCGCAAGATCCTTACGCGCAGGCGGGCCTGTTCGAATCCGTCGCCATTCGCGAGTGGAAGAAGGTGATCGGGCAATAGGTCTGTCCCAGCCTGTATTGCCAGGAAGGCGCAGCTTGAAAAAAGCTGCGCCTTCCGCCGTCAGCGCCTGTCAGCCAGGGCTGCGGCCTTGCGGATCATGTTCAGCGCCCGGTAGGCCGCGCAGGCGGCGCCATAGCCGTTATCGATATTGACCACCGTCAGGCCCGGCGCACATGAGGCCAGCGCCGCGTTCAGCGCCGTCTGCCCGCCATGAGATGCTCCATAGCCGGTTGAGGTGGGCAGGCAGATGATCACTCCCGGCACCAGCCCGCCCAGCACGCTTGGCAGGGCGCCGTCCATACCGGCGACCGCGACGATCACCGGGAATTTCTGCAACTCCTCGACATTGCCCAGCAGGCGCCACAGGCCGGCCACGCCGATATCGATGAATTGCCGCGTCGGGGCACCCAGATAGGTCAGGGTGCGGATGACCTCGGCCGCCTGCGGCATGTCGGAACTGCCGGCCGAGACGACGGCGATCTGCGCGGGGCCAGGCGCTTCGGGTGGGGTCCAGTTGAAATAGCCGATGCGCGAGATCGGGTCGTAATCCAGCCGCGCCCGGTGATCGGCCGGGAAGCGTTCGAAGACGTCCTGTTCAAGCCGTGTCATGAGGCAGCTTTCGCCGCGTTCGAACACATGGTCCATGATCGTCGCCAGCTGCGCATCCGATTTCCGGGCGCAGAGGATGGCTTCGCCAAAGCCGACACGCTCGTGCCGTTGAAAGTCCAGTCGGATCTCGGTCATTCGGTTTGCTCGCGAAGAAAGGCGCTGCCGCGCGTATAGCCCTGGAACAGGACGGGCCGGTCGCTGCCGAAGGCTGCGCCGATCTTTTGCGTCAAGGCCCGTTGGTGCTCGGGAGAAAGCCGCGACAGGGCGGCGGGGTCAAGCTCGACCACCACCCCCGTAGCGCGGACGCGGCAGCGCACGGTCCTTGGCGCCAGTTCGTCGCGCAGCAGGGTCTCGATGCGGTCCACGGCGTGCAGCGTCTGCGGCTCGATGCGCAGCGCGGTCTCGATCCGGCTGGACAGGCAGGGGGCCGAGGGCATCTCGGCCAGGTCGTGCAGCCCATGCGCGGCCGCCATGGCGCGCACATCGGCCTTGGTCATGCCCGCCTCGACGAAAGGATGGCGCACATGGTTGGCTTCGGCGGCCTTCAGACCGGGGCGCCAATCGCCCAGATCGTCCATGTTGGTGCCTGAAAACAGCTGCGCTTCGGTATGCCCCGAAAGCGTGCCGTAAAGGTTCGATTTACAGAAAAAGCAACGATTCGAGCGGTTTGAAAGGTATCTTTCATCCGAAAACTCGCCCGCGTCCACGATGCGCAACTGCCAGCCGTGGCGGGCCGCATAGTCCCTGATGCGCGCCGTTGCCGCCTGCGGCACGGCAGGGGACGAGGCGTGGAACATGGTCACGTCCCTGCCCATGGCACGATGCGCGACATAGGCCAGTGTCATGCTGTCGACGCCGCCCGAGACCGCCACGGCGGCCGGCCGGGCGCTGTCGAAAACCCCATGCAGCCGGCTAAGGAAATCCGCGGTTTGCATCAGTCTTTCACCTTTTCTTGCAATGCCTGTGCCTCGGCAGCCCGCCGCAGCTCGGCGCGTTGCTTCTGGCTGTCGGCGGTCGCGGCATCGTCGATCTCTGCCTTGGCGGTGGTGCCGCCGGGGCGCTCGGCCAGCTTGACGCGGATGCCGCCCTCGGCGGTCACGGCGCGGCGCGGAAGAATTGCCCGGGCCTCGATCCGGCTGCGCAGGCCCAGCGTGGTCGTCTGGCGAAAGCAAAGCGCGCTGACCGGGGCGACGGCCTCGGGCCGGGTCAGGACCTGGATGGCGGCCATCATCCGGCCCTTCTTGCCGATGGCAAGGCTTTGGGTCACGTCGATGACATTCGCATCGGCCCGGATCCGGTCCAGCGCGACGGCCAGTTCCTCGCCGCTCTGATCGTCGATCTCGAACTGGATGACGCCGACGCGATCCTCGGTTCGACCATCCTCATCGGTCAGGGCCAGGACGCGCAGGACGTTGCTCATGCCTTGAAAGCGGCGGGTGCCGAAGCCGATGCCGCTGCGCGCAAGCCGGCGCGGGCTGGCGCCGATGCCCGGTGCCGGCGCCAGATAGCGCAGGATGGCGGCACCCGTCGGCGTGATCCGCTCGCCGGGGTGGCCGTCGTCGTGGAAGGTGAAGCCGCGCAGCAGCAGGGTGGTGGCCGGGGCGGGGACCGGCAGGCGGCCATGCTCGGTCTCGATCCAGCCCCGACCCAGCGGCAGCGAGCCGACCGACCAGCCGGTCGCGCCGGTGCCCACGATCAGGGTGGCGGCGGCGACGATGTCGGTGATGGAATCCCAGTTGCCGACCTCGTGAAAGGCGACGGCGTCGAGCTCCTTGCCATGGACCTGCGCCTCGGCCGTGGCGAGTTCGTGAAAGATGCCGATGGCCGCCTGCTTGACCGGCTCGGGCAGGTCGCTGGCCTGAAGGCTGGCCCGCAACTCGCGCCAATGGGTGTGGTGATGGTGGCCGTGGTGGGTGTCGGCGTGGGGGTGATGCCCGTGATGATGGTGCCCGTGCCCATGCCCATGGTCGTGAGGATGGTCATGCGCTTGGGCGTGACCGTCGGTCTTGCCCTTCTTCGTCACGACGAAGCGATGCCCGGTCAGCACCCCGTCGTCATGGGGCACGGGTTCGGCATGCACATCGGCGTCCAACCCGGCCAGCCGCAGATTGGCCTGCACCTCGCCCGCCAGGTCGGGCCAGGCGTCCAGCAGGGCGGCCACGAACATGTCGCCCGCGACCCCGCCCAGGGCGTCAAGATGGATATGCATCTGCGCGTTCCTTTCCAATCATGCCCAGTCTAGCGGGCCGGCTCGTCCAGATCGACGGCAAGGATGTCCGGCGGCTCGATCGTGCCCACCGCCGTTTCCGCCGCCGCCTTCAGCACCGCCAGGGGGATGGGCCTGTCCTCGGCCATGGCGGCGCAGATCGCCGCCAGATCGTCATGTTCTGCCTTGGCGCGCATGAACACGCCATCGCTGAGGATGCGCTTGATGCGCAGCGGAAAGCGCCGGCTGGTGCCATTCCAGCGCAGCTCCAGCCGGGTCTGATAGCGGCGGATGTCGAAATGCTTGTGCTGCGATTCCAGCACGCGATAGCCCCAGATCCCCAGCTCGGCCGCCAGAAGCACGGCGAATTCCGCCTCGTCCCCGGCCTCGATGTCGACCAGCAGCACGTAGCCGGGACGCCCCTTCTTGCCCAGGCTCGACAGCAGCTGGACGTTTCGGGCTCCCATATCGGCCATCTGGCTGATGACGCGCCCCAGCAATTCGCCGGGTGCGTCGTCGATCTGGGCCATCAGCAGGATGACGCCGGTATCCGCCATCACAGGGCCATGGTCTCGACGGCCACCAGGGCGGCGGCCTCGGCCTTGGCCTTGGTGCCCGGGATGCCGGCCGAGATGATGCCGGCCGTCTGCGCCTCGAGCGCCGCGTCCGAGGGCGACATCTTGCCCATGGCCGCCGCCACCACCGCCGGAACGGTGACGTTGACGATCACGTTGCCGGCCAGCAGCAGCTCGCTGGCGATGGGCGCAAGCACCGAGAGGAACGGCGCGCGTTCCTTGCCGATGCCCTGCGCGACCTCGGGGACGACGGCGTTGATGACGCCTTCCATGCGGATGGTCTCGTCCCCCAGCGTCACCTCGGCGTCCAGCGCCGGGTCGAAGGCCAGCCAGCGCGCCGCCATCTTGCTGGAGCGGCGCGCGCCCTTGGCGATCCTGGTGAAATGCACCTTGACCGTCTTGCCCTTGGCCTTGGTCAGCGCCTCGGCGCCGCGCTTTTCGACCCGCAGCTGGCGTTCATGGTCCAGTTCGCGGACGATGTCGCCCAGGCTCTTGCCCGCGGACAGCTCGTCATAGGTGCGGCTGGCGCGGTCATAAAGCACCCGCGTCAGCACCGGCGTCGAGGCGATGATCAACGCATCCGTCACCGGCCCGTTGCAGACCTGCGTGGCCTTGCGGCCGATGATGTTCATGGCGATCATCGCGGTGTCGGGGTCGAAGCTGGTTGCCAGCCTGCGCTCGCGCAGCGCCTTGGCGACCGATTGCTCGGTCGAGCCGTCCTCCAGCAGGCACAAGAGCGCGATCACCGCATCGCCGCAGACATGGCCAAGCGGCGGGTTTACCGGCCCGGCGCCGGCGCCGCAGATCCCCTCTTCGAAGACCGAGATGATCTCGTCCAGCGCCATGATGCCGATCACGGTCGGCCCGCCGATATCCTTGAGGATCAGGCCCAGGTCGCCGATCAGCTTGCCGGTATCGACTTCCTTGCCGGTGATGCGGACATGCAGCTTTTCCGGCAGGCCGGCGGTGCGGACGGCGGACAGGCCGGCGACATAGGCGCTGGTGACCTTGCCATAGGGGCCGTATTCCTCGCGCACATCGGCGTCGGGGTGGATGATCTCCAGGATGGCGGCGGCGCCGAACAGGGCCGACAGGAATTTCTGGCTGGGCATGCCGGCGCCGGACATGGCGTCCATCATCGCCTTGGTGCCGATGGCGGCGCCTTTTTCGGCCATGCCGGGGAAGATGAAATCCTCGCCCAGGGCGCCGTGCCCGACCATCACGCCGCCGCCGACGCCCTCGGGGATGTCGCGGCCCTGGATCGGCGACAGCTCGCCCTTCATCATCGCGTCATAGACCGCCGAGACTGCGGCGAAGCCCGAGATCTTGTTGTTCATCTTGGCCGTCGGCACCGCGGCAAGACCCGAGCGGCTGACCCCCGCGATCATGCGCGCCGAGGAGCCCAGCTTGCGGTTGCCCGCCGGGATGCCGACCTGCGCATTCGCGCCGACCAGGTAAAGGATCGTCGCGGCGATCAGCGCCGCGTTGGCGCCGTCCGCGCCGCCGTCCTTCGCCACCTTGATCGCCTTGGCCAGCAGGTCGTCGATCGGCTGGTGGACGGCATCGGCGAATTTCACCTCGGGGCTGACGCCGCGGCGCAGCTCGGTCGCGATCACGTTGCAGACCGCGACGACGGGGATGTTGAGCATCCCATGGCCTCCGGTCAGGGCCTCGACCCGGTCGCTGGTCAGCCAGCCGGGGTTCGATGCCGCCGCCATGACCGAGGCCAGGATGACCTTTTCGCGCTGCTGATCGGATGTCTTGTCCATCTGTTCCTCCCACCGCATGCCTGCGGTTCAGACAATTTCAAGTACTCTGCCCGGCATCCTCGGGGTTTCACGGGAAGATGGGCGGGCGCACATTTCCGGTCGCCCTGGGTTTCGGCCTTCAAGACACGGTGTAATCCATCTTTCTTCCACAAGACCGCGAAAAGATTTCAACCTTCATGAGTTTATATGATCGCGCTCAGCGGACCGCCGCGTTTCTGGTTCGGGTCGCACGCCAAAGCAGAGGTGCGAGCACGAAGGCGACCGCCGGAAAGACCATCCGGTTGACCATGCCCCAGCCCGAGCTGTGAAGAAGCGAGCCGGAGAAGAAGGATGCGCAGGCCACGGCGCCGAAAACCACGAAGTCGTTAACCCCTTGCGCCCTGCCGCGTTCTTCGGGCCCCGCGAAGGCATGGCCGGGCAGCGCCTCCCGCGTCCAGATCACCAGTTGCGGGCCGATGATCGCGGCGGCGAGGCCGCCCAGCATCACCCGCGCGATGGCCCTTTCCCGGTCATGCCCGCCAAGACCGTCGGTTGCGGCGAAGCGGTAGCTTTGAACATAGGCCGAGTAGAAACCGGCCAGGAAGGTGCCGGCGCAGAAGATCAGGAAGCTTGCCCAGATGATGCCCATCGTGGCAACCAGCCCGGCCAGCATGCCGATCATGGCACCGAAGACATAGCTGGAACGCCGGCCGAAATGGCGCATCGCCACGGCCGCCGGGATCGTCCCCAGCGCCAGCCCCAGGTTCAGCAGGCTGACCGGCAGGGTCACCAGTGCCGGGTTCGAGGACAGTTGCTGGCCGACCTAGACCGCCAAGGGACACCACGATGGGCGTGCTGGCGCCGCCAAGCGATTGGGCGGCCGTCAGCACCCAGGTGTTTCTCGGCGCGGTATGGTGGTGATCCGACATTCTGGTCCTTTCCCGGTGGTTGACCGCCCCGGTCGTTTCAAGGCCCCCAAGGGCCTGAGGAGGTGCTTCAATGACTGTTTCCTGCGCGCCGCCGGAGCGACTGGATGCCGTCTCGGACGGCAGGACGATCCTTTCGTCCTGACGGCGGCGCGCTGCTGGAATGGCTGGGCGCCGATAGGGCGTCTGGGCCGACAATTCCCGAAGTTAGTCGGGCATCGGCAATACATCCGGGTGTTGAAGCGGTGCGTCCTTGATCCAGATCTGCGCGCCATTCGCCCCGGCGGTGGCCCTGAGAGCCTGCCCTGAGGGGAAGCGGCCCCAGCCCTGCGCCTCCAGCGTTTTGTCGCCGATGGCCAGGCTGCCCGACAGGACGAGGAACTCTAGCCCGCGCGGGTTCTCGACGGTGATCTCGGCATCGGGTTGCCAGTCCTCGACGGTGACACGCTCGGCCGCATCCTCGAACAGCAGCCGCGCCGCGCTGGCGCCGGAGCGGGGCGCAACAGGGTCGCCCTCGCCGGGCTGGCGCACGACCTGCAGGTTGTCGCCCGCGCGGTATTGCCAGAGCCTGACGAAGATCGTGCAGCCGTCCTGCGAGGCGGGCACATGCGAGGTGCCGGGCGGATTGCGGAAATAGCTGCCGGCGGGATAGTCGCCATGCTCGTCCTGGAAGGTGCCCTCGAGGACGAAAATCTCCTCGCCACCACTGTGGACATGACGGGGAAAGGCGCTGCCCGGTGCATAGCGGACCAGCGAGGTCGCCCGCGCCACCTCGTCGCCGACGCGGTAGAGCATCCGCCGGTCCACCCCCGGCGCGGGGCTGGGGATCCAGTCCAGTTCGGCGGATTGCACCAGAACCGGCTGCGTCAGATCGTCATTGATGCGCATGTGCATGCTCCTTCATCGTCAGGACCATCCTGAATTTCACATCCCCCGACCGCATTTTCCGATAGGCCTCTATGGCGCGCTCCAGCGGCATGGTCTCGATCATCGGGCGCGCGCCGGTCAGCACGCTGAAATCCAGCACCCGCTCGTTTTCATAAGGCGAGCCGGTGATCGAGCCGATCACGCTGCGCTCGCCCCCGACCAGATGCCCCATCGGGACGGGCAGGGGATCCTTGCCCGCGCCCAGCAGCACCAGCAGTCCTTCGGGCGCAAGGCCCGGCAGCAGGGCCGAGATGGCGGCGACATCGCTGATCATCGTGAGGATCGCCTGCGCCCCGCCCATCTCGGCAAGCACCTTGGCGGCGTTTTCGGTGCTGGTGTCGATATAGCGATGGGCGCCGAGCGACAGAGCCTCGGCCGCGATGTCCGCGCCGCGCCCCACGGCCACCACGCGCAGTCCCATCCGGCGGGCGTATTGCAGCGCCATATGGCCCAGGCCGCCGATGCCCAGAATGGCGACGGTATCGCCGGCCCCGGCCCCGGACTTCTTCAGCGCGTTGAAGGTGGCGATCCCGGCGCAGAGGATCGGCGCGGCCTCTGCCGAGGCCAGTTCCTCGGGGATCGACACGAGGCCGGTGGCGCGGGCGATCATCATCTCGGCATAGCCGCCATCGCAGGATGCGCCGAGGACGGGCTGGTTGCGGCACAGGTGGAACCGGCCCCGGCGGCATTCGCGGCAGGTTTCGCAATGGCCGCCGAACCGGCCGACCCCGACGCGCTGGCCGATGCGCCAGATCGGGGGCACGCCCTCGCCCAGCGTCACGATGCGGCCGACGACCTCATGGCCGGGGATGCGGCCGGGCGTGCCATTCTCGATGTCACCGCTGTCAGCGCCGCAAATCCCGCAGGCTTCGACCGCGATGAGGACATGGCCGGGCTGCGGCTGCGGGACAGGCCGTTCGACCAGCTCCAGCCGGCCCGGTTCTGCGATCTGCATGGCGCGATATGTGGCTGTCATGGCTCTGTCCTTCTGTGCTTGAGGTGCTGGCGGATCAGCGCGGCGGCGGCGCGTTCTCCGGCCTCGATAGCGCCGGCGAGATAGCCGGGGTCGTGGATGGCCGTTTCGCTGCCCGCAAGCGTCAGGCGATCCTGCCAGATGTCGCCGCTCCAGTCGCGCTTGCCGCCGAGGGGATGGCCTCCGGCGGCCTGGTCCAGCGGCGTCGCGGTCAGCGGGTCGGCGGCCCAGTCCTTGTAGAGTGTGGCTTGAGGGGCGAGTGCATTTGGTCCGAACAGCTGCCCCAGTTGCGCAACGCTTGCCGCGATGACCGCATCACGCCCCGCCTGCGACCGATAGGAGGGGGGAACGCCGACAAAGCCGAACAGCGCCGCCGTGCCCGAAGCCGTGGTGGCGTCGTGGATTTCGACCAGCGGGCCGGTCTGGCTATGCGCCGTGCCCGACAGCCCGGCATCCCGCCAGAAGGGACGGTCGTAGATCGCGAAGAACTTGGCATGCGGCGCCATCCATGTGGGCGTAGCACGCCAGAGGGCAAGGGTCCGGGGCTCGGGCGCGGGGTCCAGGGCCATGGTCCCGGCCAGCAGGCGCGGCGGCAGCGCGCAGATGACATGGGCGGCAGGGATCGGTTCGGGCGAGCCCGCGACATGCGCGGCGACGCCATTCTCGGTGCGGGTGATCCGGTCGACACGGAGACCAAGGCGAATGCTGTCGGCCGGCAGCCGAGCGGCCAGTGCCGCGATGATCGCGCCGGCGCCGCCGGCCAGCCGCATCGAGGCCGGCTCCTGCCGCATCGTCGGATAACGCTCGGGCGCCGCGCTGCCCGCGCGCTGGAACAGTAGCGAACCTTCGCTGGCCTGCGCGAAGGCGGCAAGGCCCAGCTCCCTGACGACGCGGTTCATGCCGGCATGCATGTCGGGCCAGAACCACGAGGGGCCGAGATCGAACCCGTCCGACGCCGGCAACCCATTCGCGCCGGCCGTCAGGATACGCCCGCCCAGCCGGTCGCGCGCCTCGACCAGCAGGAACCCGACGCCCGCGCGATAGAGGTGCCCCGCGGCGGTGAGGCCGGAAAGCCCACCGCCGACAATCAGGACAGGCAAGCGTCGCGGCCCATCCGCCACGACGGAACCGGGGCGGCCTCCCGGCCCCATGCTCGCCTTCTCGGCCAGGACCTCATTTTCCAGGCGCGTCGGGGGCATCGAAAACTCGGCTTGAATAGACCAGGGCCGCGCCGACCGAAGCGCCTGCATGACATCGGGGTTCAGTTCGGCGAACTCGCCGATTCGCGCCTGCATCGCATCGCGGTAGACTGCCCGGTCCTGCATGTTGCCCATTGTCATCCCTCTGCGTCACGGAATGGAAGCTTCCACATGTGTCAGGCGATGGGGATTTGACAAACGAGACTTTCTTGACCGAGGAAAAGAAAAACTATCCCGAGCGAAAGCGGCCCGCCGTGCAGCGCAACGTGGCTGCGGCTTCCTCGAACAGCCAGTCCTTGAAGGTCTTCAGCTTCGGCAGGGCCGCATATTCGCTGCGATAGACGACGTAATAGGCCAGTTTCGACGGCACATGCACTTGCGGGAACAGCCGGCACAACCGTCCGGCGGCCAGGTCATCATGCGCCAGGATGCTGCGGGCCAGCGCCACCCCGCGGCCCTCGATCACCGCCTGAAGCACGGATGCGGAATTGTTGATGCCCATGCCGCGCTGCGGCGCCTCGTCGGTCACGCCGGCGGCGCGCAGCCACCTCTGCCAGGTGACGAAGCCCAGGGCGGGGTCGACGGAATGATCGTGGATCAAAGTCGCGCGAAGCAGGTCGGCAGGAGCGGTCAGGTTGTGCCGGTCGCTGAAGCGGCAGGCACAGACGGGAAAGACCTCCTCGTCCATCAGCTTTTCGGCGACGAGGCCGGGCCAGTCGCCTTTGCCGTAGCGGATCCCGACATCGATTCCCTGCGCCGCGTAATCGACCAGCTTCAGGCTGGTCTCCAGGCGGATATCGGTATCGGGGCACCGGGCCTGAAAGCGGTCGATGCGCGGCAGCAGCCATTTGGCGGCGAAGGCGGGGCTGACGGTGACGTTCAGGATGCCGCCCGTCGTGACCTCGCGCAGCCGTTCCAGCCCGATGCCCAGCCGGTCGAGACCGGCGCGAATGTCCGGCAGGGCGCGCTCAGCCGCATCGGTGGCGGTCAGCCGCGCCTTGCCCGTCGGGCTGCGGTGGAAAAGCGGGTGACCCAACCAATCCTCCAGCCCGCGCACCATCTGTCCGACGGCGGCGGGCGTGACATTGAGTTCTGCCGCCGCACCCGAAAAGCTGCCATGCCGGGCGCTGGCCTCGAAAGCGCGCAAGGCGTTCAGATAGACCGGGGATTTTCTGTTCAGGGCACCTACTCCCGTCGGGCTGACCTTGCTACGGCGTGCTGCACGCCTTGGTCAGCATATAGCACATCGGGTCGCATACCGGACGAATGGGACGACGGGCGGCATTCGCCGACCCTGCGCGCTAGGGCTCAACGGAGCGCACGAGCCGAAAGAATCCGGCCATGTGTTCGATCCGGCTTTCGCCGGCGCGGGTGCCCAGGTTGATGCTTTTGTGCAGGCCCTCGTAGCCGATTTTCAGAAGTCGGATCGGCATGCTGTCGTGGCGGGCGATGTTCAGGGCCTCGGCCAGGTTCCGCAATGCCTCGCGGCCGGCTAGGGACAGTGTTCCTCTCCTAGGATTGGCCAGGAAAGACCAGCTTCCTGAGGTCGCCGGCCGGTCGCGCGCCGTTGCTGGGCCCCTGTGACCGAAGCCGGGCCATCTGCGGCTCGGCCAAACAGGCGGGCTGCTCATTGTCAGGGCTTCTCAAAGAGCCTGAATCACGCCTGGAAAATACTTTCTATATCAATCACATCAAATTGATATGGCATGATATTATACCGTCTGTGGCGCGGATTCGAAGGCGCGGGCGATTTCCGCCTCGGTGCAGCGATTGGCCAGCATCGCCGCCAGCAGGATGCGCGCCTGTCCGGGGCGCAGCAGCCGGGCGTGGATGGCGCCCGCGCGCCGCATGTCGTGACCGCCGCCACCGCCGCCATAGATCGGCGACAGCAGCCCCTCGGGCACGCGGCTGGAGACCACCACCACGACGCCCTGGGCCTTGGCGCGCGCGATGGCCGCGACCAGTTCGGCTGTCGCATTGCCCGAACCCAGCGCCGAAATGACGATGCCCCGCGCCCCGGCGGCTAGGCTGGCCTCGAGATGCAGACCGTCGCTGCCGGGATGGGTAGCGACGATATCGACGCGGAAGCCGCCGACCGGCGCGGGCAGGGGCCGGGTGACGGTCGCGCCCTCTTCGGCCACGCGGCGGAAGGCGTCCGGCGCGTCCGAGGTGAACTTGTAAAGCCCCCAGGCCGGGAACATCCGGCCGCCGAAGGCCAGGGTGACGCCTGGCCCGGCCGCCGGCCGCAGCGCCGCGCGGACCGCATCGGCCAGGTTGCGCCCCCCGTCCGAGCGCGGGTGATCCGAGGCGAATTGCGCGCCGGTGAACACCACCGGCTTGCGCGGCGCGTGTTGCAGCTGCACCAGCAGCGCGGTTTCCTCCATCGCATCGGTGCCGTGCAGCGCCACGATGCCGGCGATGCGGGGGTCGGCCAGCTCGGCCGCCACCGCGTCGCTGATGCGCTGCATGTCGGAAAGCGTCAGGCTGGCGGAATCCTTGGCCAGCACCTCGCGCGGGCGCAGCTCGACCGCCATGGGCGGCAGCAGCGCCAGCAGGTCCCCGGCCCCCAGCCGCGGCCGCGCGGCGCCGTCCGCGCCGCGGCTGCTGGCAATGGTGCCGCCGGTGGCAAGCACTGCCAGCAGCGGTTTCTGTCCGGTTCCGGTCACGTGTCGAGCCGCATGTCGCGCAATCCCCCCTTGCAGACCCGCGGCGAGGGCAGGGGCATGCCCGCCCGCCGCAATCTGTCTGACAGCTTCGATTACCACAGCGGGCGTCGGGGTCAAGTCACCTTGGTCGCGGCATGATGCGTGATCTTGCGTCAGGGGGCCGTCAGGGCGATGCATTGTTGCGCCGGCCGGGTGCCGGGCGGAAGATCACGCATTGGCCGGCTGCTGGCCGATGATCCAGGTCATCGCCTGCTCGACCTCGTGCAGGTGGTCGCGCATCGCGGTGCGGGCCTCGTCCTCGGAGCCGGCGGCGATCGCCTCGGCGATGCGGCGATGTTCGTGATTCGAGGTCACGCGCCGGTCCGCCATCAGGTTCACCAGCTCGGACTGGCGCATCAGCGCGTCGCGGGAATCGGTGACGATGCGGGCGAAAAGCCGGTTGCGGGCGGCCTGGGCGATCAGGCAGTGGAAATCCGAATCCAGCCGCACCCATTTCAGCGCGTCCTCCTGCCGCTCCATGCTGTCGCACAGCTGCAGAAGCCGGGCCATGTCGTCTTCGTTGCGGCGCAGGGCGGCCCAGCCGGCGGCGGGAATCTCGATGAAGGGCCGCGCCTCGATCAGTTCGCGCGCCGAGTAATTGCCATAAGCGAGTTCCGGCGCCTGCCGGTCCGAGATCACGAAACTGCCGCTGCCGCTGCGGCTGCGCGTCAGCCCCAGCGTCTGCAGCGAGCGCATCGCCTCGCGGATGATCGGCCGGCTGACGCCGTAGTGCTCGGCCAGCTTCGCCTCGGAAGGCAGCCGGATGCCGACCGGCAAGCGGCCGGCCAATATTGCGCCTCGCAGATCCTCGAACACCGTCTCGGCGGCGTTTTTCCGACTGACCGGGCTCTTATGGGACAACCAATCAGCCACCTTGTTCATGGCGCCAATGTTGCATGTCAGGCGCACCTGTCAAGCCATGGCGACGGAGGCCGCAATTTTTACCAGTACAGGACGGCGGCGCCCAGCAGCCCCAGCAGACCAGCCACCTGCGCCATGAAGATAAGGTGATAGATCCTCATCCGCGTGCTCCGCGTTCAGAATCCGGGAAAAATCGTGATTTCATCCTGCCGGGCGCTGCCGGGCTTGGGAAGCCCGAATCCGGGCATTCTGAACATTTATCAATTCCGGCCGGCGGGACGGGGTTGCGCCCGGCGCGGCGCTGTGGCAGGCAGGGCGCCTGCGGCGGCGAACGGTCCTTGGCGCGATTCTGCGTCCGCAATCCTCACATCTGATATATCCACGGGTTTTCCCATGCGCGATCCCCTGTTTCGCATGGCCCTGCTTCTGGGCCTGCTTTCCGCCGTCGGTCCCTTCGCGATCGACATGTATCTGCCGGCGCTGCCGCAAGTGGCCAGCGACCTGCACACCACCGAGGCCGGGGCGGCGCTGACGCTGACCTCGTATTTCATCGTCTTCGGCTTCGCCCAGATGATCTACGGCCCGATGGCCGATGCGGTCGGGCGCAAGAAGCCGCTGGTGATCGGCGTGTCGATCTTTCTGGTCGCCACCGTGGCGGCGAGCCTGGCACCGACCATCGGCTGGCTGATCGCCGCCCGCGCCCTGCAGGGCCTGGGTGCGGCGACGCTGATGGCGGTGCCGCGCGCGGTGATCCGCGACATGGCGACCGGACCCGCGGCGGCCAAGATGATGGCGGCGATCATGATCGTGATCTCGGTCTCGCCGATGCTGGCGCCGCTGACCGGATCGGCGGTGCTGGCCTTCGGCGGCTGGCGCGAGATCTTCGCCGTGCTGGCCGCGGCGGCGCTGCTGAGCCTGGGGCTGATCCTGTTCGCGCTGCCCGAGACCCTGCCGGCCGAGCGGCGCCGGCCCGTGCGCCTTGCGGCCATGGCGGCGGGGGCGCGGCGGCTGCTGGCCGACCGGCGCTTTCTGGGCCTGACCATGATCGGCGGCTTCGGCATGGCCAGCTTCTTCGTGTTCCTGGCCTCGGCGAGCTTCGTCTATACGCGGCAATACGGGCTTAGCCCAACCGGGTTTTCGCTGGCCTTCGCGGTGAATGCCATCGGCTTCTTCTCGGCCTCGCAATTCGCCGGCCGGCTGGCGGAACGCTTCGGGATGGAGCGGGTGATTTCGCTGGCGATCACCGGCTTTGCTGGGCTGTCGCTGGCCCTGTCGCTGGTGGTGCTGGCGGGCTTCGACGCGCTGCCGGTGGTGATCGCAGGGCTGTTCCTGGCCAATGCCTGCCTGGGGCTGGTGATGCCGACGGCCATGGTCATGTCGCTGGACCCGCATCCCGACATCGCCGGGCTCGCCTCGTCGCTGGGCGGCACGCTGCAGATGCTGACCGGAGGGCTGATGATCGCGGTGACCGGGCCCTTCCTGGACAATACCGCGGCGACCATGGTGCCGGCGATCACGCTTTGCGCGGCGCTGGCCTGGGGGGCGGCGGCGGCCTCGCTGCCGCGGCTGCGCATCCTGGCCTGAGGCGTCAGCCCCAATAGGCGGCGGCGGTGAATTCGCGCTTGGCCAGTCCGCGCGCGGCAAGCCGCCGCCGCGCCTCGCGCGCCTCATGCGCGGGGCCGGCGAACCAGACATGGCGGTTCTCCTGCGCCGCATCGAAGCCGGCGGCGTCCAGCGCCGCCAGCAGGTCGTCGCAGCGGCTGACGCGCGGGTCGCGGGCCAGTTCGGCCAGATCCTCGGGCGCGGCGCGCAGGAAGGCATGAACCTCGCCCCGCGCCTGTTCCAGCATCCGGGCGATGGCGGGCAGGGCGGTTTCGTCGCCAAAGAGCCACAGCCGGCCGGCCTCGGGGCAACCGCCGCCGCCGGGCCCGATCAGCCCGACCGGATCGCCGGGCCGGGCGCGATCCGCCCAGTCGCAGGTCGGGCTGGCCGCATGGCGGAAGATGTCGAAATCCACCCAGTCGTCCCGCTGCGCGGCCACGGTATAGACGGCGCGATGCGGCGCGTCCGGCCCCTCGGGCCAGACGGTGCGGCCGCTGGCGGCGATGCGCGGCCACAGCGGGATGCGTCCCTTCGGCGGCAGCAGCAGGCGGAAATGCAGCGAGCCCTGGCCGAAACGGGCGGCGTCCTCGCCGGCGACGCGGACGCGCAGGAAGCCGGGCGTGCGCGGGCTGACGCCGACCACCCGCATCAGCGACAGGCCGGGGGCCAGCGCCCCCGTCTCGACCCTGTCCCAGCCGATGGACAGGCCCAGCTCGTCGAACAGCGTGGTGGCGGTGTCCTGCAGGTTGCCGATCAGTCGCTTTTCCGGCGCGCTGAGCTCGATCCTCGCCGTGTCGCCGTCGCGGATCAGCGCCATTTCGCAGCCCCACAGATGCAGCGTCAGGCTGTCGGCGGTCTCGATCGCCTCGATCTCCCATTCGGCGGCGCGAGCCTTCAGGGCGGCGGCGGCCGCGCCCGCGGCCGAGCCGAGCGTCCCGGTGCTGCGATAGGGTCTGATCGGGAACATGGCGCGTCCTTCCGCATGGCGCAGGTCGGGACGGATATATACCCAAGAAAAACTCTCGGCAATATGTCCCGGAGCTATGCCGCGCCCTCGCGGTCGAGCAGGGCGCGCTTGCGCGCCACGCCCCAGCGATAGCCCGACAGCGCGCCGTCGCTGCGCACCACCCTGTGGCAGGGGATGGCGACGGCGATGTCGTTCGCGGCGCAGGCTTGCGCCACGGCGCGGCTGGCCTGCGGCGCGCCGATGCGGCGGGCGATCTCGGCATAGCTGGCGGTGGCGCCGGGCGGGATCTGGCGCAGGGCCTGCCAGACCCGCTGCTGGAAGGCGGTGCCGCGGATGTCCAGCGGCAGGTCCAGCCCGATTCCGGGTGCCTCGACGAAGCCGACGACGCGGGCGACGAGGGTCTCGAATTCCGGGTCGCCGCCGATCAGCGTGGCGGCGGGGAAACGGTCCTGGAAGTCGCGCAGCAGCGCCTCGGGGTCGTCGCCAAGCGCGATGGCGCAGATGCCGCGCCGGCTTTGCGCGACCAGGATGGCGCCAAGCGCGCATTGCCCCAGCGCGAAGCGGATCTCGGCCCCCGCGCCGCCCTTGCGCCAGGCCGAGGCCGTCATGCCCAGCATCCCGTCGGCGCCCTCATAGAAGCGGCTGTTCGAGCTGAAGCCCGCCTCGTAGATCGCGCCGGTGACGCTGACGCTATCGGCCAGCCGGGCGCGCAGCCGGCCGGCGCGATGCGCGGCGGCATAGGCGCGCGGCGTCAGTCCGGTCGCGGCCTTGAACTGGCGGTGAAAATGGAACGGGCTGAGGCCCGCGGCCTCGGCCAGCGCCCCGAGGCTAGGCGGCGTGTCCGAGTCCTCGATCAGCCGGCAGGCGGCGGCGACCAGCGCCGCATTGGCCTCGGCCACCGAGGCGCCGCGGGGATTGCAGCGCCGGCAGGGACGAAAGCCCGCCGCCTCGGCCTGATCGGGCGAGGCATAGAGGGTCACGTTCTGCGGCTTGGCCCGCCGGGACGGGCAGGAGGGGCGGCAATAGACCCCGGTGGTGCGCACGGCATAGACGAAGGCGCCATCGGCCGCCGCGTCGCGCGCCAGCACCTGCTGCCAGCGCGGATCGCTTTCGGTGGGAATCGGGGCGTGATCCATGGCAGGAACCTTTCTGCTGCGTCATTCCTGCTATCATATCTAGGGCGCGGGCGGGACCGCCGCACTCCGCCGCTTGCGGCCGAATTCCGCCGTCGCGGGTCAGGGAATGTTCAGCGCCGTGTCCAGCAGGCTGTCGGGACGGACCAGATCCGTCAGCGCGCCCAGGTCGGTGATGGTGACGCGCATGCCGTCGATATGCACGCCATGCTCGCGCAGCGCCCGGAAGGCGCGCGAGAGGCTTTCCGGCGTCATCCCCAGATACGAGGCCAGCAGCCGCTTTTCCTGCGGCAGAACGAAACCCTGCGCGCCCCCGGCGGCCGAGAACCGCTGCAGCAGATAGGCCCCCAGCCTTTCGCGGGCGTTGCGCAGCTTGAGGTTCTTGGCATGGCGCACGAGGTTGCGATAGCCCTCGGACAGCTCTTGCACCGTGGCCAGCGCAAAGCCGGGGTCGCGGGCGAAGGCCCCGCGCACGTCCACCGCCGGGATCAGCACGATGCGCGAGCGTTGCAGGGTGCGCGCCGACATCAGATAGGGCGCGTCGCGCATGCAGGCGGCCAGGATGAAGGTGGCGACCGGCTGGACCACGGCCATGGTGGTGTCGCGTCCCTGCCAGTGGGCGTAAAGCTCGACCGCGCCTTCCAGCACCACATGCAGGAAATTCGCGCCCTCGCCCTGGCGGATCAGCTCGAGCTGCGCGGGAAAGACCTGGTCATAGGCCGCATGCAGCAGCGCGTCGAAGGCCGGGCTGGTCATGTCGCGGAACAGCGGCAGGTTGCGGATGTCGTTGCGGTCCTCTTCGCGCATGGGCTGTCCTTGGGAGTGGCTGCGGAATCGCCTCCTGTCTGGCATTGATCTTGATTTTCGTCAATCAGAGAGCAGGCATTTGTCATATGGCCGCGACATGAAACCGCAGCCACGCCTGGATAATTTGCAGGGCGTCCCGGCACAAAAGCGAAATCCGGTCGGTTTTGCCGCTCCGCAGCGCAGAAGTTGACCCAGATCAAACCTGCCCCGCCGGCCGCGTGATGGGTGAGCCGCAGAAACGGCGCGCGAAAGACCCAATCGGAGCATCCGCCATGTCGGACCCACGATCCCCGTCCCCGATGCAGCAGCAGAAGGCGCTGTGGCTCAGCACCACCGCCTTCACGCTGTGCTTCGCCGTCTGGACGATCTTCTCCATCATCGGCATCACCATCAAGGACGAGCTCGGCCTGACCGAGTTCGAATATGGCGTGCTGATCGCCACACCCATCCTGACCGGCTCGCTGATCCGGCTGATCCTCGGCGTCTGGACCGAGCGTTACGGCGGGCGGCTGGTGTTTTCGCTGCAGATGCTGTTCACCGGCCTTGCCACTTGGGCGCTGACCTGGGCCGAGAGCTATGCGGGCTTCCTGCTGGCCGCGCTTGGCGTCGGTCTGGCGGGCGGTTCCTTCATCATCGGCGTCGCCTATGTCTCGAAATGGTTCCCGGCCCAGCGGCAGGGGACGGCGCTCGGCATCTTCGGCATGGGCAATGTCGGCGCGGCGGTGACCAAGTTCATCGCCCCCTTCATCCTGGTGGCCTGGGGCTGGCAGGCCGTGGCGCAGATCTGGGCGGTGGGCATCGCGCTGATGGGCGTGGTCTTCCTGCTGGTCGCGCGCGACGACCCCGATTTCGCCGCCCGGCGTGCCCAGGGCATCGCCGCGCCGACGCTGGCCGAGCAGTTCGCGCCGCTGAAAAGGCTGCAGGTCTGGCGCTTCGCGCTTTACTATTTCTTCGTCTTCGGCGGCTTCGTCGCCCTGGCGCTGTGGCTGCCGCATTACCTGACCCAGGTCTACGGCGTCGATCTGCGGCTTGCCGGCATGGCGGCGGCGGCCTTCAGCCTGTCGGCCAGCATCTTCCGCGCCTATGGCGGCATGCTCTCGGACCGCTTCGGCGCGCGCACGGTGATGTACTGGACCTTCGGCTTCAGCGCGCTGTTCCTGTTCATGCTGTCCTATCCGCCGACCGACTACACCATCCGCGGCATGGACGGGCCGATCTCGTTCTCGACCGAGATGGGGCTGTGGCCCTTCGTGGTCACGCTGTTTGCACTGGGCTTCTTCATGAGCCTGGGCAAGGCCGCGATCTTCAAGCACATCCCGGTCTATTACCCGAACCATGTCGGTGCGGTGGGCGGGCTGGTCGGCATGATCGGCGGCCTTGGCGGCTTCGTCCTGCCCATCGTCTTCGGCGCGCTGCTGGACCTGACCGGCATCTGGACCTCGTGCTTCGCATTGCTCTTGCTGGTCGTGGTGGTGTCCATGGGCTGGATGCACCTCTCGATCCGCGCCATGGAGCGGCAGGCGCAGGGCAGGGCTCTGGACCGGCTGCCGAACTTTCCCGAACTGGCCGAGGTGCATGACCCCGAGCGCACGGTGATGCCGCGCGTGCTGGACGACTGGCGCCCCGAGGACCCGGCATTCTGGTCCGAAAAGGGCCGCCGGATCGCCAGGCGCAACCTGTGGATCTCGATCCCGGCGCTGCTGCTGGCCTTCGCGGTCTGGATGGTCTGGTCGGTGGTGGTGGCCAAGCTGCCGCAGATCGGCTTCGGCTTCAGCCAGGACCAGCTGTTCTGGCTGGCGGCGCTGCCGGCGCTGTCCGGGGCCACGCTGCGCATCTTCTACAGCTTCATGGTGCCGATCTTCGGCGGGCGGCTGTGGACGACGCTTTCCACCGCCTCGCTGCTGATCCCGGCCATGGGCATCGGCTATGCGGTGCAGGATCCGACGACGCCTTATCTGATCTTCGTCGCGCTGGCGCTGCTGTGCGGGCTCGGCGGGGCCAATTTCGCCTCGTCCATGGCCAATATCAGCTTCTTCTTCCCGAAATCGGAAAAGGGCAGCGCCATGGGGCTGAACGCCGGCCTCGGCAACCTGGGCGTCTCGGTGATGCAGTTCCTGGTGCCCATCGTCATCACCATGGGCGTCTTCGGTGCCATGGGCGGCGCCCCGCAAGAGCTTTCGGACGGCGGCCGGGTGTGGATGCAGAACGCCGGATTCGTCTGGGTGCCCTTCATCATCGCCTCGACCGTGGCGGCCTGGCTGGGCATGAACGACATCGCCGACGCCCGCGCCAGCTTCCGCGAGCAGGCGGTGATCTTCACCCGCAAGCACAACTGGGTGATGTGCCTGCTTTACATCGGCACCTTCGGCAGCTTCATCGGCTATTCGGCGGGCTTCCCGCTGCTGACCGGCCTGGCCTTCCCCGAGGTGAACGCGCTGCAATTCGTGTTCCTGGGGCCGCTGGTCGGCGCGCTCAGCCGGGCCGGCACCGGCTGGCTGGCGGACCGGGTCGGCGGCGGGCGGGTGACCTTCTGGGTCTTTGCCGGCATGATCGCCTCGGTCGCGCTGGTCATCCTGTCGCTGCAGGCGCTGTCCTTCGCCGGCTTCTTCGCGGGTTTCATGGCGCTGTTCTTCTTTACCGGGGTCGGCAATTCCTCGACCTTCCAGATGATCCCCGTGATCATGCGCAAGGAGATCGCCCGGCTGGAGCCGCAGCTGTCGCCCGAGGATCGCCGCCGCCAGTCGGACCGCGAATCCGCCGCGATCATCGCCTTCACCAGCGCGATCGGGGCCTATGGCGGCTTCTTCATCCCCAAGGCCTACGGCAGCTCGATCGCGCTGACCGGATCGGCGCTTGGCGCGCTCTGGGGCTTCCTCGGCTTCTACGTGCTCTGCCTTGCCGTGACCTGGGTCTTCTACACCCGGCCGGGCGGCCTTCTGCACGACATCGAACGCGGCCGCGCCCCCGCCGGCGCCGCCACCCCTGCCTGAGAATTCCAAGGAGACAGCTATGAGCCATCTGCTGGACCGCCTGAACTTCCTGAAACCCACCCGCAAGGACGTGTTCGCGGAAGGGCATGGCCAGACCACGACCGAGAACCGCGACTGGGAGGACACCTATCGCTCGCGCTGGCGGCACGACAAGATCGTCCGCTCGACCCACGGGGTCAACTGCACCGGTTCCTGTTCGTGGAAGATCTACGTCAAGTCCGGGATCGTCACCTGGGAGACGCAGCAGACCGACTATCCCCGCACCCGGCCGGACCTGCCCAACCACGAGCCGCGCGGCTGCGCGCGCGGCGCCTCCTACAGCTGGTATCTCTATTCCGCGAACCGGGTGAAGACGCCGCTGATCCGCGGCCGGCTGATGCGGCTCTGGCGCGAGAAGCGCAAGACCATGACGCCCATCCAGGCCTGGACCGCGATCCAGACCGACCCGGCCGCGCGCGAAAGCTATACCCGCATCCGCGGCAAGGGCGGTTTCGTGCGCGCGACCTGGGACGAGGCGACCGAGATCGTCGCCGCCGCCAATGCCTATACCGCGAACACATACGGCCCCGACCGGGTCTTCGGCTTCTCGCCGATCCCGGCCATGTCGATGGTCTCCTATGCCGCCGGCACGCGCTACCTGTCGCTTCTGGGCGGGACCTGCATGTCCTTCTATGACTGGTATTGCGACCTGCCGCCTGCCTCGCCCCAGACCTGGGGCGAGCAGACCGACGTTCCCGAAAGCGCGGATTGGTACAACGCGGGCTACCTGCTGCTCTGGGGCTCGAACGTGCCGCAGACCCGCACGCCCGACGCGCATTTCTATACCGAGGCGCGCTATCGCGGCACCAAGTCGGCGGTGATCTGCCCCGACTATTCCGAGGCCGCGAAATTCGGCGACATCTGGCTGAACGCCAAGCAGGGCACCGATGCGGCGCTTGGCATGGCCTTCGGCCATGTCATCCTGCGCGAATTCCACCTGGACCGGCAGGCCGAGTATTTCGAGGATTACTGCCGCCGCTATTCCGACATGCCGATGCTGGTGCGGCTGGAGGAACGCGACGGCCGCCTCATCCCCGGCCGCCAGCTGCGCGCCAGCGATTTCGACGGCGCGCTGGGGCAGGCGAACAACCCGGAATGGAAGACGGTCGCCATCGATGAGACCACGGACCGCATCGTGGTCCCGAACGGTTCCGTGGGCTTCCGCTGGGGCGAGGAGGGGCGCTGGAACCTGGAGCAGAAGGCGGGCGGGGACGAGGTCCGGCTGAAGATGAGCCTGGTGCTCGACGAGGATCGCGACGATGTCGCCGGCGTCGATTTCCCCTATTTCGGCGGTGCCGCGACCAACGGCTTCGCGGTGGACGACCGCGGCGCGGTGCTGACCCGCAACGTTCCGGTCAAGCGCCTGACCCTCGCCAATGGCGAGGAGGCGCTGGTCGCCACGGTCTTCGACCTCATCTGCGCGAACTACGGCCTCGACCGCGGCCTGGGCGGCGGGAACGTCGCGCGCGACTATGACGCCGACGTGCCCTTCACCCCGGCCTGGGCCGAGCGCATCACCGGCGTGCGCCGCGACAAGATCATCCAGGTGGCGCGCGAATTCGCCGCCAATGCCGAAAAGACCAACGGGCGGTCCATGGTCATCATCGGCGCGGCGATGAACCACTGGTTCCACATGGACATGAACTATCGCGCCGTCATCAACATGCTGGTGATGTGCGGCTGCGTCGGCCAGTCCGGCGGCGGCTGGGCGCATTACGTCGGCCAGGAAAAGCTGCGCCCGCAGACCGGCTGGACGGCGCTGGCCTTCGCGCTGGACTGGGCGCGGCCGCCGCGGCACATGAACTCGACCTCGGCCTTCTACGCCCATACCGACCAATGGCGCTACGAGACGGTGAGCGCCAGGGAGATCCTTTCGCCCACCGCGCCGGCAGGCGACTGGGACCGGCTGAGCCTGATCGATTACAACATCCGGGCCGAGCGGATGGGCTGGCTGCCCTCGGCGCCACAGCTGCGCCAGAACCCGCTGGAGGTGGGCCGCGCCGCGAAGGCCGAGGGCATCGCGGTCAAGGATTACGTCGCCCGCGAGTTGAAATCCGGCCGGCTGGAAATGTCCTGCGAGGACCCGGACGCGCCCGAGAACTGGCCGCGGAACCTGTTCGTCTGGCGCTCGAACCTGCTGGGGTCCTCGGGCAAGGGGCATGAGTATTTCCTCAAGCACCTTCTGGGCACCGATCACGGCGTGCAGGGCAAGGACCTGGGCGAGGAAGGCGGCGTGAAGCCCGTCGAGGCCGCCTGGCACGACCGGGCGCCCGAGGGCAAGCTTGACCTGCTGGTCACCATCGACTTCCGCATGTCCACCACCGCGGTCTATGCCGACATCGTCCTGCCGACCGCCAGCTGGTACGAAAAGGACGACATGAACACCTCGGACATGCATCCGTTCATCCACCCGCTGCAGGCGGCGGTGGACCCGGCCTACGAATCGCGGACCGACTGGGAGATCTTCAAGTCCATCGCCCGCAAGTTCTCGGAGATCGCGCCCGAGGTGCTGGGGGTCGAGACGGACGTGGTGCAGCTGCCCCTGCAGCACGACAGCCCCGGCGAGATCGCCCAGCCCTTCGTGCAGGACTGGAAGCGGGGCGAATGCGAGCTGATCCCCGGCAGGACCGCACCGGCCTATATCGAGGTGACGCGCGACTATCCGAACCTCTACCGGCGCTTCACCGCGCTGGGGCCGCTGATGGAGAAGCTGGGCAATGGCGGCAAGGGCATCAGCTGGGACACCAGGGACGAGGTGCATCACCTGCAGGCGCTCAACGGTCGGGTGACCGAAGAGGGCCCGACCAAGGGCATGGCGCGGATCGAGACGGCCATCGACGCCGCCGAGGTGGTGCTGATGCTGGCCCCCGAGACCAATGGCGAGGTGGCGGTCAAGGCCTGGCAGGCGCTTGGCCGCGCCACCGGGCTCGACCACAAGCACCTGGCCGAGGTCAAGGAGGACGAGAAGATCCGCTTCCGCGACATCGCCGCCCAGCCGAGGAAGATCATCTCCTCGCCCACCTGGTCGGGTATCGAAAGCGAGGAGGTCTGCTACAATGCCGGCTGGACCAATGTGCACGAGCTGATCCCGTGGCGCACCGTCACCGGCCGCCAGCAGCTTTATCAGGACCACGAATGGATGCGCGCCTTTGGCGAGGCCTTCGTCACCTGGCGGCCGCCGGTCGATCTGAAGACCATCGGCGCGGATGCGCGGAAATCGCTTGCCGCCGGCGAGAAGCACGTGGTGCTGAACTTCCTGACCCCGCACCAGAAATGGGGCATCCATTCCACCTATTCCGACAACCTGCTGATGCTGACGCTGAACCGCGGCGGCCCGGTGGTCTGGATCTCGGAGATCGACGCGCAGAAGGCCGGGCTGGTCGATAACGACTGGGTCGAGGTCTTCAACAGCAACGGCGTGATCGCCGCCCGCGCGGTGGTCAGCCAGCGCATGAAGGAAGGCAGCATGTTCATGTATCACGCGCAGGAAAAGATCGTGAACACGCCCGGCAGCCAGATCACCGGCAAGCGCGGCGGCATCCACAACTCGGTCACCCGCATCGTGCTGAAGCCGACCCATATGATCGGCGGCTATGCGCAGCTGGCTTACGGCTTCAACTATTACGGCACCGTGGGGGCCAACCGGGACGAATTCGTCATCGTCCGCAAGATGAACAAGGTCGACTGGCTCGACCAGCCCGCAACCCAAGCGACGGAGGCAGCGGAATGAAAGTGCGTGCGCAAATCGGCATGGTGCTGAACCTGGACAAGTGTATCGGCTGCCATACCTGCTCGGTGACCTGCAAGAACGTCTGGACCTCGCGCGAGGGCGTCGAATACGCCTGGTTCAACAATGTCGAGACCAAGCCCGGCATCGGCTATCCCAAGGATTGGGAGAACCAGAGGCGCTGGAACGGCGGCTGGGTGCGGACGAAATCCGGCCATCTGCAACCCAGGCAGGGCGGCAAGTGGCGCATCCTGGCGAATATCTTCGCCAATCCCGACCTGCCCGAGATCGACGATTTCTACGAGCCCTTCGATTTCGACTACGATCACCTGAAATCCGCGCCCGAGATGCAGGCCTTCCCGACCGCCCGGCCGCGTTCGAAGATCAGCGGCCAGCGGATGGAGAAGATCGAATGGGGCCCGAACTGGGAGGAAATCCTGGGCGGCGAGTTCGAGAAACGCAGCAAGGACTACAATTTCGAGGGCGTGCAGAAGGACATCTACGGGGAATATGAAAACACCTTCATGATGTATCTGCCGAGGCTGTGCGAGCATTGCCTCAATCCGGCCTGCGTCGCTTCGTGCCCGTCGGGCGCGATCTACAAGCGCGAGGAGGACGGCGTGGTGCTGATCGACCAGGACAAGTGCCGGGGCTGGCGGATGTGCGTCTCGGGCTGCCCTTACAAGAAGATCTATTACAACTGGTCCACCGGGAAGTCGGAAAAATGCATCCTGTGCTATCCGCGCCTTGAATCGGGCCAGCCCACGGTCTGTTCGGAAACCTGCGTCGGCCGCATCCGCTATCTGGGCGTGATGCTTTACGATGCCGACAAGATCGCCGAGGCGGCCGCATCCGAAAGCGAGATGGACCTTTACGACGCGCAGCTGGGCGTCTTCCTGGACCCCAATGACCCCGAGGTGATCGCTGCCGCCCGCGCCGAGGGCGTGCCCGAGGACTGGATCAGGGGCGCGCAGAAATCGCCGATCTGGAAGATGGCGATGGAGTGGAAGATCGCCTTCCCGCTGCATCCCGAATACCGCACCCTGCCGATGGTCTGGTATGTGCCGCCGCTGTCGCCGATCCAGAACGCCGCCGAGGCGGGCAAGATCGCCGCGCAGGACGACATGCCCGACGTGCGCAGCCTGCGCATCCCGCTGCGCTACCTGGCGAACATGCTGACCGCGGGCGACGAGGCGCCGGTGGCGGCGGCGCTGGAGCGGATGCTGGCCATGCGCAGCTACATGCGCTCGAAGACCATCGACGGCGTGGTGAATCTGGGCGTCGCCAAGCGCGTCGGCCTGACCCCGCAGCAGATCGACGAGATGTATCACCTGCTCGCCATCGCCAATTACGAGGACCGCTTCGTCATCCCGACCACGCATCGCGAGATCGTCGAGGACGCCTATGACCTGCGCGGCGGCTGCGGCTTTACCGACGGGCATGGCTGCTCGTCCGGCAACAGCCCCTCGCTTTTCGGCGGCAAGAAGTTCCGCAGCCCGCAGGAGTTCATCGCATGAAAAGCTTCAAGGCCCTTTCGGCGCTGCTTTCCTATCCCGGCGAGGAGCTGATCGCCGCGCTGCCCGAAATCGACGCCGTGCTGCATGGCGAGGGGCTGCTTGGCCCCAAGCGCATGGAAGAACTCGGCCAGCTGCTGCAGGAACTGCGGCAGGGCGACCTCTACGACCTGCAGGAACGCTATGTGCTGCTCTTCGACCGCTCGCGCAGCCTGTCGCTGAACCTGTTCGAGCATGTGCACGGCGAAGGCCGCGACCGCGGCGGCGCCATGGTGGACCTGCTCGAGACCTATCGCGCCGGCGGCTTCGATCTGGCGGGGCCGGAACTGCCCGACCATCTGCCGGTGCTGCTGGAATACCTGTCGACCCGGCCCCTGCCCGAGGCCGAGGCGCTTCTGGCCGATGCCGCGCCCATCCTCGTCGCGCTGGCCGAGCGTCTGACCCGGCGCGAGACGGCCTATGCCGCCGTGCTTGCCGCGCTGGTCGCGCTGGTGGTGACCGAGCCCGCCGAACTGCCCGAGGACCTGGCCGCCGTCCCCGACGACGACCCCGAGGATCTGGCGGCGCTCGATGCCGTCTGGGAGGAGGCGCAGGTCACTTTCGGCCCCGATCCCAATGCCGGCTGCCCGGTCAGCCGCGACATCCTGGCCCGCATGGACGCCCCGCGCGTCCCCAACCCGGCGCAATGAGCAGGAGGCGCAGATGAACAACTTCCTTTTCGGCATCTACCCCTATATCGCCATCACGGTGATGATCCTCGGCTCGATCATCCGCTACGATCAGGACCCGTTCAGCTGGAAGTCGAAATCCAGCCAGATCCTGCGGCGGCGGCAATTCGTCATCGGCTCGGTCCTGTTCCATGTCGGCGTGCTGGTGATCTTCTTCGGCCATCTGGTCGGGCTTCTGACCCCGATCGCGGTCTTCGACGCCATCGGCATCAGCCATGGCGCCAAGCAGGTGCTGGCCATGACCGCAGGCGGCATCGCCGGGGTCATGGCGCTGGTCGGCGGCGGGATGCTGCTGCATCGCCGGCTTTACGATCCGCGGGTGCGCGCCCATACCACCCTGGCCGATACCGGCATCCTGGTGCTGCTGGTCGCGCAGCTGGTGCTGGGGCTCATGACCATCCTGGTCTCGATGCAGCATCTGGACGGGCATGAAATGACGCTGCTGATGTCCTGGGCGCAGGGCATCGCCTATTTCCGCGCCGGGGCGGCCGAGCATCTGGCCAATGCGCATTGGCTCTTCAAGCTGCATATCCTGCTGGGCCTGACCATCTTCCTGCTGTTCCCCTTCACCCGGCTGGTGCACATGATCTCGGCCCCGCTGCGCTATCTGTGGCGACCGGGCTATCAGATCGTGCGCTCCAGGCGTCATCCGGCGGAGTGACGGCGATGCAGATGAAACCGCTCTTGCCGCCGGTCGTCGTGAACGGCGTGACCATCGACCCCGGCCGCATCGCGGCCGAGGCGCAGAACCATCCCGCGCCCAAGGGCAAGCCCGGCCATGCCTGGCGCGCCGCCGCCCGGGCGCTGGCGGTGCGCGAGCTTCTGTTGCAAGAGGCGCGCGCCCGGGGCATCGCCGCCGAGCCGGCCGAGCTTGCCCCCGGGCAGTGGGAGACCGAGGAGGAGGCGGCGATCCGCGCCCTGCTGGATCGGGCCATCCGTCCCGAGCCCGCAGACGAGGCGGCGCTGGCCGCGCATTACGCCGCCCATCCCGAACAGTTCCGCGCGCCCTCGCTCTACGAGGCGGCGCATATCCTGTTCGCCGCCGCGCCGGACGACGCCCCGGCGCGTGCCGAGGCGCGCGCCCGGGCCGAGGCGGTGCTGGCCGAGCTGAGCGCCGCGCCGCGCCGCTTTGCCGAACTGGCCGCGCATCACAGCGCCTGTTCGTCGAAGACCGCCGGCGGGATGCTGGGGCAGCTGAGCTCGGGCGATACCGTGCCCGAGTTCGATGCCGTGCTGGCCGGCATGGAGGAGGGGACGCTGGCGCTGGCCGAGACGCGCTACGGCCTGCATGTCATCCGCCTCGACGCCCGGGCGCGGGGCGAGGTGCTGCCTTTCGCAGCCGTGCTGCCGCAGCTGCGCCAGGCGCATGACAAGGCGGCCTGGCTGCGCGCCAGCCGCGCCTATGTGGACCGGCTGGTCGCGGGGGCCAGGATCTCCGGCGTCTCCTTCCGGCGCGATGGGGGCATCTGATGCGGCTGGCCTATGTCAGCCTGCCCGGGCGCGGCGCCAACGACCGCTTCCTCGCCGCCATCGCCGGACGGGCGCAGGCGGCGGGGCTGCGGCTGGCCGGGACGGTGCAGACCAACCCGCGGCGCGAGGGGCGCATTAAATGCGACATGGACCTGCGGGTGCTGCCCGACGGCCCGGTGCTGCGCATCAGCGAGGATCGCGGCGACGGTGCGCGCGGCTGCCGGCTGGATGCGGGGGTCCTTGAGGCGGCGGTGCTGGGCGTCGCCGCGGCGCTGCCCGGTGCCGACCTGCTGCTGGTCAACAAGTTCGGCAAGCAGGAATCCGAGGGGCGCGGCTTTGCGCCGCTGATCGCCGAGGCGCTGTCGCGCGGCATCCCGGTCCTGGCCGGGGTGAACGGGCTGAACCTGCCGGCCTTCCGGGCCTTCGCCGACGGGCTTGCCACGCCGCTTCCCGCCGATAAGGCGATGGTGCTGGACTGGTGCCGGGCGGCCTGCGCGCCGCATCCCGCCTGAGGCAAGACCCGCATGGCGAAAAGGCCCGGTCCTCGGACCGGGCCTTTTGGCTTTCTCGTCAGGCGGTGCGGCGCGGCCCCGAGACCGGCTTCCTGGCGATCTTCGGCCCCGCCAGCACCGGCAGGTAAAGCAGGGCGAAGCCGCCGAAGGCCAGCAGCCACAGCGTGCCCGACAGATGCAGCAGCCAGACCTGCGCCGGAAGCAGCCCGGCCAGCAGCCGCAGCGCCACCGAACCGAGAAGCGCCAGATAAAGCGCCGTGGTGCCGCGCCCGGCATGCAGGGGCCGGCCGCTATGGCCAAGGCTCGCACGGCTCATCACCGCCAGGGTCATCAGCCCGATGGTGCCGGCCAGCCAGACATGCCGCGCCGGCGCCGCCGCGAGCAGCCCGAAACCCGCCGCCGCCTCGGCCCAGAAGCCGAGCGCCAGCAGGGCATAGGCCAGGTGCAGCACCCAGAGCAGCGGCTCGGCCCCGGTCTGCGCGCCCTGCCAGCGCGCCAGCCGCCACAGATGCGCCGCGCCGCAGGCCAGCATCAGCCAGGGCATGGCGGAAGCGTCGGGCGCGGCGACGAAGCCGGCCAGCGTCAGCGCCGTCAGGCCCAGCACCGCACCGTCGCCGCGACCAAAGGCGGCCGGCAGGCGCCCGGCGCCGCGCGCCGCCAGCCAGTTGCGGGTGAAGCTGGGGATGATCCGTCCGCCGATCAGCGCGATCAGGATCAGCGCCGCGGCCAGTCCAAGGCGCATGCCCAGGCCCTCGAAAGCCGCGCCGCCGCGGGCGGCCTCGATGTGAAACAGCGCGTTGCCGGCGGTGAACAGCCCCAGCAGCGCCAGCACCGGCAGGTTGCGCCAGTTCCGGCCGCGCAGGACCTCGCGCGCAAGAAAGGCCAGCAATGCCAGCCCCAGCGCCAGATCGGCCAGCATCACCAGCCGCCAGTCGATCAGCCCCGAGGCCGCGACCGCGACCCGGCCCAGAAGCCACAACCCGACCAGCCCGGCCAGGGGCGCGCCCATCACCGGCAGCCGCCCGGTCCAGTTCGGCACCGCCGTCAGCAGGAAGCCGGCGATGACCCCGGCCAGGTAGCCGTAAAGGAATTCATGGGCGTGCCAGCTGAACGGGTCGAAGGTCAGCGGCAGGATCTCGGCCCCGCCGAGCATGGCGACCCAGATCGCCATAGCCAGCGCCGCCCAAAGCGCCGAGAGCAGGAAGAACGGCCGGAAACCGTAGCTGAACAGCACCGGGCCGCGATAATTGCGCATGCGTTCCGAGGTGGACATCGCGCGTCTCCGTCAGACATGGATCAGGGGCAGGCGGCGGCACCGGCGCGCGCCTCAAGGAAGCCCTGCGAGAACACCGCGCCGGGCTGGATGCGGCGCAGGTCGGCCAGGGCATCGCGCGCGGAAAGCCCGCTGTCCAGCAGGCGCGCGTAAAGCCCGGCCACGGCCGCGAAATCGCCCGGTTGCGGCGACAGCCGCAGCGCGCCGATGCTGGCCTCGCGCAGGGCGCCGATCTGTCCCGCGACGCTCATATGCGTATAGCTCAGCGTCTGGACGCCGTTCACGGTCAGGAAGGGCTGGCCCTCCAGCGTCTCGACCGTGCGGCCGTCGGGGTCCTCGGCGCAGACGAACTGGCAGCTGTCCTTGGCGCGGTCGTGCAGCCGCGCGTGATAGCAGCGCCCCGAGATCGCCAGCGGCGCCCGGCCATGGCCCCAGACCTCGACCGCGACGCCCGCATCGGCCCCGGCACGAGCGAGATGCGCGACCGAGTCCAGCGGCAGCTCGGGCGGCAGGCAGATGCGGCGCGCGCCTCGCGACGCCAGCCATTCCAGCGTGCCCTCGTTATAGACGTTGACCGTGGGGCCGACCCAGAAGGGCGCGCCCTCGGGCAGGTGTTCGAGCGCGGTCAGGTCCGCGATCTCGACCGGCAGGCCCGAGGCGAACAGCTCGGCCGTCTGCCGGCGCTCGCGCTTGAGCGTGATCAGCGTCAGCGTGGACAGCGCCACCTCCTTGCCGGCGGCTTGCAGCACCTCGACCGCGGCGGGGATCTCGTGCTGCCAGAAGGGCAGGCGCTTCGAGCAGACCCATTCGCCGATCACCACCCGCTTGACGGGGGTTTCGGCCAGGCTCCGGTAGAAATCGCGGACCTGGTCCGCGTTCCAGAAAAAGGCGATGGGGCCGACGGTCAGGTCCATGGTCATCTCCAGGTCTTGGCATAGGCGCCGGTGGTCGCGGCCTGGCCCTCGGTCAGGCGTGCCAGCAGTCCCTCGGGCATGGGCGCGCCCTGTTCGGCGGCCTCGACGGCGGCGCGGAAGGCGCGCACCACCTGCGCCACATAGGCGCGCGAGCGTTGCCGCCCCTCGATCTTCAAGGCGCGGACCCCGGCCTTCTGCAGCGCCGGGATCAGCCGGGTCGCGTCCAGGCTGACCGGATCCTCGAAGATATGGCCGGTCTGGCTGTCCCCCTTGCCGTCGGGCGAGGTGAAGCAGCCCTTGCACAGCGTCGGATAGGGCACCGGCATGCCCTTGGGCGTGCGGTGGATCAGGAAATCGCCCAGCCGCGCCTCGTGATTGCCGCCTACATCGGCATAGGCGACGTGGCTTGCGGGCGAGCAGACGCCGTTCATGTTTGGCGACAGCCCGGTGGCATAGGAGGAGAGCGAGCAGCGCCCCTCGGCCATCACGCAGAGCCCGCCGAAGACGAAGACCTCGGTTTCCACGTCGATCTCGCGGTTGATGGCGGTGATCTCCTCGACCGACAGCACGCGCGGCAGCACCACCCGGCGGATGCCGAAGGTCCGGGCATAGAAGTTGATCGCGTCGGGATTGGCGGCGGCGGCCTGCACCGACAGGTGCAGCCGCAGGCCGGGATGGGCCTCGGCCGCATGGGCGATCAGGCCCAGATCGGCCAGGATCACCGCATCGGCGCCCAGCCGGGCGGCGTCGGCCACGGCGCGGTGCCACAGCGCCTGGTCGCCGGCGCGCGGGAAGGTGTTGATCGCCACCAGCACATGCGCGCCGCGCGCATGGGCATAGGCCACGCCCTCGGCCAGTTCCTCGCGGCTGAAGTTCAGGCCGGGGAAGTTGCGGGCGTTCGTCTCGTCGGCAAAGCCGCAATAGACTGTGTGCGCGCCGGCATCGACCGCTGCGCGCAAGGCTGCCGGGGTCCCGGCGGGGCAGACCAGCTCCATCATGGCGTCACCTCCTGCCGGGACAGGACCAGCCCGCTTTTGCGGGCGACGAGATCCGAGCCGCGGCGCAGCCAGCGGTCCAGCGGCCGGCCGGAAAGCGCCGCCAGTTCCTCGGTCAGGTTCAGTTCGGCATCGTCCAGCGCATTGCGCAGCGCCAGCACCGCCGAAGTGTCGCCGGAAATCTGCAGCTCGCCGGAAAAGAACAGCGCATCGCCGTCCTCGGCGCCGTGCAGCATGGCGAGGAAGGCGGCCAGCCCGCCCCGGATCGCGGCGTCATGCGCCGGTTCGGGCGCGCGGCGCGAATGGGCGGACAGCCGCCGCGCCTCGGGCTCCATCAGCAGCAGGAAGGGCCCGTCGCTGACGTCGAGCAGGAAGCGCGCGCGGCCGTGCGGGCCGAGCCGCAACAGGATCGCGGGCCGGCGGGCGGCGATGCGGCGCAGGAATGCCGTCAGGGCCAGGCCAAGGGCCCGGCGGGCAAGGGGCGGGGGCGGAAGCCGCATCAGCAGCGGCGTCAGGGCGGGGCGCTGGGTCATGTCCAAGGTCTAGGCCGGTCAATCGGCGCTGTGATTGATCTTCGTCAAGCCCCGGCCGGAATTCCTCGCCTAGCTTGCACCCATGACCCGCCCGCCTTGCCGCGGGCCTGCCGGAGCCTTCGATGCGCAGCCTTCCCTCCTTCCCCGATCTGCGGGCCTTTCTTGCCTGGCTGGAGGCGCGGGGCGAGCTTGCGCGCATCGCCGAGCCCGTCTCGCCCCGCCATGAGATGACCGCGGTGCAGCTGGCCTGCCTGCGCCGCGGCGGGCCGGCGCTGCGCTTCGACCGGCCCGGGGAATCGCGCATTCCGGTCGTCGCCAACCTGTTCGGCACCAGGGCGCGGGTCGCGGCCGGGCTGGGGCTGCAGCCCGACGAGATCGCGGGCTTCGGCGCATTCCTCGCCGCCTTGCGCAGCCCGGCCCCGGTCGAGGGCATGCGCGACGCCATGTCGCGCTGGCCGATGCTGCGCGCGGCGCTGGCGACGCGCCCGAAGCTCATGCGCAACGGCCCGGTGCAGGAGGCCGCGCTGCCCGGCCTCGATTCGCTGCCCGTGCAGACGCCCTGGCCCGGGGATGGCGGGCCGCTGATCACCTGGCCGGTGGTGCTGACGCGGCCGCAGGACAGCCGGGCCGAGGACCTGGCGCGCTACAACCTGGGCGTCTATCGCGCGCAGGTGCTGGGGCCGGACCGGCTGATCCTGCGCTGGCTGGCGCATCGCGGCGGGGCGGCGCATCACCGCAGCTGGGCGCGGGCGGGCGAGCCGATGCCGGTCGCCATCGCACTTGGCGCCGATCCGGCGCTGCTGCTGGCCGCCGCGCTGCCCTTGCCCGAGACGGTGTCCGAGCTTGGCTTTTCCGGCGTGCTGCGCGGTGCGCGGGCGGAACTGGTCGCGGCGCAGACCGTGCCGCTGATGGTGCCCGCCCGGGCGGAAGTGATCGTCGAGGGCTGGATCCATCCGGGCGAGACGGCGCCCGAAGGCCCCTTCGGCGACCATACCGGCTATTACAATGCCGTCGAACCCTTCCCGGTCATGCGCGTCAGCCGCATCACCTGCCGCGACGAGCCGCTTTATCTCTCGACCGTCACCGGCCGGCCGCCCGACGAGCCCTCGGTCATCGGCGAACTGTTCAACGAGCTCGCCCTGCCGGTGATCCGCGCCCAGATCCCCGAGGTCACCGACCTGTGGCTGCCGCCCGCCGCCTGTTCCTATCGCATGGCGGTGGTGGCTATCGACAAGCGCTATCCCGGCCAGGCGCGGCGGGTGATGATGGCGCTGTGGGGGATGCTGCCGCAATTCAGCTATACCAAGCTGGTCGTCGTGGTGGACCGCGACATCGACGTGCGCAACTGGGACGACATCGCCTGGGCGATTTCGACCCGGATGGACCCGGGCCGCGATGCGATGCTGATCGACCGCACGCCGATGGATTACCTCGACTTCGCCTCGCCCATCGAGGGGCTGGCGGGCAAGCTGGGGCTGGACGCCACCACCAAGATCGGCGCCGAAACCGGGCGGGAATGGGGCCGGGTCATGCAGCTTGACCCCGCCCATGAGGCGCGGGCCGAGGCGCTGCTTGCCACGGTGCTGCCATGAGGGTGGTGCTGGGCGTTTCCGGCGCCTCGGGCGCGGTGCTGGCGCTGGATTGCGCCCGTGCGCTGACCCGCGCCGGGGCCGAGATCGATCTGGTCGTCTCGGCCATGGCCGAGCGCACGCTGGCCGAAGAGGCCGGCCCCGGCGCGCTGCGCGACCTGCAGGCGCTGGCCACGCGCGTGCATGCGCAACGCGACCTGGGGGCCGGGATCGCCTCGGGCTCCTGTCCGGTCGCCGGCATGATCGTCGCGCCCTGCTCGATGCGCAGCCTTGCCGCCATCGCGCATGGTTTCGACGACGGCCTGCTGACACGCGCCGCCTCGGTGCAACTGAAGGAGCGCCGGCCGCTGGTCCTGCTGGCGCGCGAGGCGCCGCTGACGCTGGCGCATCTGGAAAATATGCAGGCCGCGACCCGGATGGGCGCGGTGATCCTGCCACCCGTGCCGGCCTTTTACCTGCGTCCGCAGTGCCTGGCCGAAGCCACCGCCCAGATCGCCGCCCGCGCGGTCGATCTGCTGCGCCTCGGCCCGCCGCTCGCCCGGGCCTGGACCCCTGCCCAAACCGATGGAGAACGCCATGACTGAGATCACCCTTGCCCCCGACAGCATCGTCGGCGACATCGCCGCCCGGCTGCCCGGCGCCGCCGAGGTCTTTCGCCGCGCCGGCATCAGCTTCTGCTGCGGCGGCAACCTTCCCCTGGCCGAGGCCGCGGCCAAGGCCGGCGCAGCCCTGCCGGCGCTGACCGCCGAGCTGCAGGCGCTGATCGACCGCGCCGGTCGCGACGCGCCGGCCGAGACACCGGCGCTGATCGACCACATCCTGACGCGCTATCACGACACCCATCGCGAGGAGCTGGCCTGGCTGATCGGCCTCGCCCAGCGGGTCGAGACGGTGCATGGCGACCATGGCGAGGCGCCCCTGGGCCTGACCGAGGCGCTGCTGGCGCTGCGCGACGAGCTCGAATCGCATATGGCCAAGGAAGAGACGGTGCTGTTCCCCGCCATCCTGCAGGGCGCCGGCGCCATGCTGGCCGGGCCGATCCGCATCATGCAGGCCGAGCACGAGGATACCGGCAGCCAGCTGCGCCGGATCGAGCATGTCACCCATAGCCTGACCCTGCCGGTCGGCGCCTGCGGCTCGTGGACGGCGCTATATACCGGCTTGCGCAAGCTTTGCGACGACGTGGTCGCCCATATCCATCTGGAGGAAGAAGTGCTGTTCCCGCGCGTGCTGGCGGCCTGACCAGGCCGCGCGGGCCCTCGGCGCCGCGGCGCCGGGGGCTTGCCCGGCGTTCAGCCCCCCGCGGGGGTGCGGGTCGGGATGGCGAAGCGGGCGCGCTTCAGGATCGTGCCCGCGGCGTCGATGGTCAGGCGCAGCGCCTGGCCCCGGAAAAAGAAGGTCAGGCGGTGGCGGCCGGCATCCTCGCCCTCGCCGGTCTCGCAGCGGGTGGTGATGCGGTTCTGGCGCAGCAGCTCGGGCACCCGCCCGGGATCGAGCCCGAAGGCCGAGGCCAGTTCCTGCGCCTCGACCACGAAACCGTTTTCGGTCAAGTCGATCCTGTCCATGGCTGCTTCCCCGTGATCGTCATGGCCGGGATATGGGAACCCGCGCGGCGTTTTGCCATGGCCGGGCGGGGCGTTCCGCCTGACTTTTGTCAAAAACAAGGCGCGGGCGACCCCGGTCGCGCCGCGCCTTCCGCTGCTGCTGGCCGCCGGGTCAGTTGACCTGCGCCAGTTCGGCATCCATGCGCTCGCGCGCCTTCTTGGGCATCTTCGCCGTCTTGGCCGCGTCGAGATTCGCCGGCTCGTCGCCGACCTGCACCAGCGCCACCATGCCCATGCCGAAATGCGGCGTGCATTTCACGCCATACAGGCCGGGCTCGGTGACGGTCAGCGTATAGGCCTCGTTGATCTTGCTTTTGAAGGTTTCCACGCCTTCGGGCAGGATCTCCTTGATGGCTTCGACATTGTGGCTCTTGTCGGTCGGGATGAAGTTGATCACGTCGCCCGGCTCGGCCCGGACAAAGGCCGGCTCGAACACCATGGGGCCGGCTTCGCCCTTGTTGAGCATGTGCACGTCATGGGTTTCGGCGAATGCGGGGGCGGCAAGACCAAGCGCCAGCAGGGCTCCGGCGGCAGCGGCGAGGGATTTGTGGAACATCGTGTTCTCCTTGGGTGGTCCGGGCGGCAAACCCGCCCTTCGCCCGTCTTCCTAGACCCTTTCCGCGGCCCGCAGCTTGAGCAATGTCAAATGCCGAGGGAAAAGCTTGGGCTCTTGGCTTGACAGATTGTCGCAGCTGCGACCGGCTGTCGCTTTTCCGGCCTCGGGTCGCATTGCTTGACCTAAATCAACGCGGAGTGCGGGGCCGGGGCATAGACGGGGGGCATGTGCCGCCGCGCGAACCATAACCGGGCCCGATCCCCCATCACCCTTGCCGCGATCCTGCTGCTGTTGCTGGCGGGATGGGCAGGGACCGGCGCCGCCATGCCGGCGCATCTGGCGGCGGCGCTGACCGGGCCGCTGCAGCAGGTCGTGCTTTGCGCCGAGGGCCATGCCCGGACGGTCTGGCTGGACGCCGAGGGCAACGAACATCCTGCGCCGCAGGAATGCCGCGACTGCCCGGTCTGCCATCCGCCCATGCTGGCCGCCGGCCCCGAGCCGTGCCTGCCGGCGGGGCCGGGACAATGGCTGCGCCAGGCCGGACCGCTGCCGGGGGCGCAGGTCCGCGGCGCGGGCCGGCCGCTGATGGTGCTGGCGCGCGGCCCGCCGTCTTTCCTTTCTGCCCGGACCGTCACGGTCCTGTCGCCTGCGGGCGAAAGCCTTCGGCCGGTTGCGGCCGAGCCGCGCCTAACGAAGCGCGGGGCCCGGGCAATTGCCATGGATGCCCGAGCATGAAGATCCTTCGCCTTGTTCTGACCCTTGCGCTGCTGATGCTGCCGGCGCTGCCAGCGGCCGCCGAAAGCGTGCTGGCCCAGCTTCTGCCGGAGCAGAACGCGGCCGATCTGGTGCCCGGCGCCGAGGGTTTCGGGCCGATCCGCCCGGATCTGGCCGTCGCGCCGGTGCTGAAGGGCGGCGAAACCGTCGCCCATGCCTTCGTCACCTCGGATTTCGTCGGCACCACCGGCTATTCCGGCAAGCCCATCCATACGCTGGTGGCGCTGGACCGGGATGCGAAGATCGCCGGCGTCCGGCTGGTCAAGCATTCCGAGCCCATCGTGCTGATCGGCATCCCCGAAGCCAAGGTCAAGGCGCTGGTCGAAGGCTATCAGGGCCTTGACCTGGTGGCCGAGGCCCGTTCGGGCGGCACCGCGCATGAGGTCGAGATCATCTCGGGCGCCACGGTCACGGTGATGGTGATCGACGATTCCATCGTCCGCTCGGGCCTGAAGGTCGCGCGCGCGCTGGGTCTTGGCGGCCTTGCCCCCGAAGCCGCGGCGACCGGCCCGACATTCGAGATCGATCCCGAGGCCGCCCCGCCCGCCGACTGGCACGAGATGGAGGGCGACGGCACGCTGCGCCGGCTGTCGCTGGATGTCGGCCAGGTGAACGCCGCCTTCGCCGCCAATCCCGACCCGCGCGCCGCCGAGCGCGCCCTGGCACAGCCGCCGGAGACCACCTTCATCGAGATGCAGGCCGGGCTGGTCTCGGTCCCCGCCATCGGCGGGGCGCTGCTGGGCGCTGCGCAGGATGCGAACCTGAAAAGCTGGCTGGAACCGGGCGACCAGGCCATCGCGGTGATGGGGCGCGGGCTCTACAGCTTCAAGGGCTCGGGCTATGTGCGCGGCGGCATCTTCGACCGCATCGTGCTGATCCAGGACGACATCTCGGTCCGCTTCCGCGACCGCGACCACCGGCGCATGAACGCCATCGCCGCCGAGGGCGCCCCGGACTTCGCCGAGATGGACCTGTTCAAGATCCCCGCCGCCTCGGGTTTCGATCCGACGAAGCCCTTCCGCATCCAGTTGCTGGTCCAGCGCGAGGTCGGGCCGATCGACAAGGTCTTCCACACCTTCGACCTGGGTTATCAGCTGCCGCAGAGATACCTGCGCGGCGTGGCCGCGCCCCAGGCCGCGGCGCCCGCGGCCCAGCCCGACGAGAGCCAGGCCCAGGCCGAGCTGTGGAAGCGCATCTGGCTGGATTCCAAGCCCAAGATCGCCGGGCTCGGCGCCATGCTGCTGGTGCTGACCGGGGTGTTCTTCTTCCAGAGCTTCGCCACCCGCAACGAGCGCGCCTTCTATGTCTTCCGCATGGGCTTCCTGACCGTGACGCTGGTGTTTCTGGGCTGGTATGCCAATGCGCAGCTGTCGGTGGTGAACCTGATGGCGCTGTTCGGCAGCCTGGTGAACGGCTTCAGCTGGCAGGCCTTCCTGCTCGATCCGCTGACCTTCATCCTGTGGTTCGCGGTCGCGGCGGCGCTGCTTTTCTGGGGCCGGGGGGCCTATTGCGGCTGGCTTTGCCCCTTCGGCGCGCTGCAAGAGCTGACGAACCAGATCGCGCGCAAGCTGCGCATCCCGCAATGGACCCTGCCATGGGGGCTGCACGAGCGGCTCTGGCCGGTCAAATACATGATCTTCCTGGGCCTTTTCGGCGTCTCGCTGATGAGCGTGGAGCAGGCCGAGCATCTGGCCGAGGTCGAGCCCTTCAAGACCGCGATCATCCTGAATTTCGTTCGGGCCTGGCCTTTCGTGGCCTATGCGGCGGCGCTGCTGATCGCCGGGCTTTTCGTCGAGCGGTTCTATTGCCGCTATCTGTGCCCCTTGGGCGCGGCGCTGGCGATCCCGGCCCGGATGCGCATGTTCGACTGGCTCAAGCGCTATCACGAATGCGGCAATCCCTGCCAGACCTGCGCCCGGCAATGCCCCGTGCAGTCGATCCACCCCACGGGCGAGATCAATCCCAACGAATGCATCAACTGCCTGCATTGCCAGGTGCTCTACCAGTCCGAGACCACCTGCCCGGTGGTGATCAAGAAATTGAAGCGGCGCGAGGCTGTGGCCGCCGGCAGCATGCCCAAGCTGGGCCAGCCGCCGGCCGGCCATCCCAACGCCGCCCGCAAGATTGAAGCTTAACCAGAAGGAGTTCGATCATGGAATCGAAACAGGAAAAGGGTCTCAGCCGCCGCGCGCTCTTGGGTGCGACGGCCGGGGGCGCGGCCATGGCCGGCGCGTTCGGCGGACGGCTGGCCCTGGGGCCGGCGGCGCTCGGCCTTGGCACGGCGGGGGTCGCGGGCGTCGCCAGCAGCGGCGCGGCGCTGGCCGCCGGCGCCGACGGTGCGGTGGCGCCCGGCCAGCTCGACAGCTATTACGGCTTCTGGTCCTCGGGCCAGAGCGGCGAGATGCGCATCCTCGGCATTCCCTCGATGCGCGAGCTGATGCGGGTGCCGGTCTTCAACCGCTGCTCGGCCACCGGCTGGGGCCAGACCAACGAATCGATCCGCATCCACCAGCGCACGATGAGCGAGCGGACGAAGAAATACCTCGCCGCCAACGGCAAGCGCATCCATGACAACGGCGACCTGCACCACGTCCACATGTCCTTCACCGAGGGCAAGTATGACGGCCGCTTCCTGTTCATGAACGACAAGGCCAATACCCGCGTGGCGCGGGTGCGCTGCGACGTGATGAAATGCGACGCCATCCTCGAGATCCCCAACGCCAAGGGCATCCACGGCCTGCGGCCGCAGAAATGGCCGCGCAGCAACTATGTGTTCTGCAACGGCGAGGACGAGGCGCCGCTGGTCAACGACGGCACCAACATGGAGAACGTCGATCAGTATGTGAACGTCTTTACCGCCGTCGATGCCGACAAGTGGGAAGTCGCCTGGCAGGTACTGGTCTCGGGCAACCTCGACAACTGCGATGCCGATTACGAGGGCAAATGGGCCTTCTCGACCTCCTACAACTCGGAAAAGGGCCTGACCCTGGCCGAGATGACGGCGGCCGAGATGGATCACATCGTCGTCTTCAACATCGCCGAGATCGAAAAGGCCGTCGCCGCGGGCGAGTATCAGGAAGTGAACGGCGTCAAGGTGCTGGACGGCCGGAAAGAGGCGAACAGCCTCTTTACCCGCTACATTCCGATCGCCAACAACCCGCATGGCTGCAACATGGCGCCGGACCGCAAGCACCTGTGCGTCGCCGGCAAGCTGTCGCCCACGGTGACGGTGCTGGACGTGACCCGGTTCGACGCGCTGTTTTACGAGAACGCCGAGCCGCGCAGCGCCGTGGTGGCCGAGCCGGAGCTGGGCCTCGGCCCGCTGCACACCGCCTTCGACGGGCGCGGCAACGCCTATACCTCGCTGTTTCTCGACAGCCAGGTGGTCAAGTGGAACATCGAGGACGCGATCCGCGCCTATGCCGGCGAAAAGGTCGATCCGATCAAGGACAAGCTGGACGTGCATTACCAGCCCGGCCACCTGAAGACCGTGATGGGCGAGACGCTGGACGCCACCAACGACTGGCTGGTCTGCCTGTCCAAGTTCTCGAAGGACCGTTTCCTGAACGTCGGGCCGCTGAAGCCGGAGAACGACCAGCTGATCGACATCTCGGGCGACAAGATGGTGCTGGTCCATGACGGCCCGACCTTTGCCGAGCCGCATGACGCCATCGCCGTGCATCCCTCGATCCTGTCCAACATCAAGTCGGTCTGGGACCGCAATGACCCGATGTGGGCCGAGACCCGCGCCCAGGCCGAGGCCGATGGCGTCGACCTCGACAACTGGACCGAGGAGGTGATCCGCGACGGCAACAAGGTGCGGGTCTACATGTCCAGCGTCGCGCCCAGCTTCTCGGTCGAGAGCTTTACCGTGAAAGAGGGCGACGAGGTCACGGTGATCGTCACCAACCTGGACGAGATCGACGACCTGACGCATGGCTTCACGATGGGCAATCACGGCGTCGCCATCGAGATCGGGCCGCAGATGACCGCCTCGGTCACCTTCACCGCCGCCAATCCCGGCGTCTATTGGTATTACTGCCAATGGTTCTGCCATGCGCTGCACATGGAAATGCGCGGCCGAATGCTGGTCGAGCCGAGGGAGGCCTGAACCCGATGCGCGGCCTGCTGACCCTTGCCCTCGCCCTGCTCATTGCCTGGCCCGCGCTTGCGGCCGAGCATGCCGTGGCGCCGGGCGCGGGCAGCCTGGCCAGGGCCATCGCCGGGGCCGCCCCCGGCGATGTGCTGCGGCTTCAGGACGGGGTCCATGCCGGCCCCGTCACCATCGACCGGCCGCTGACCATCGCCGGCGGCCGCGCCGCCGTCGTGGACGGGCAGGGGCAGGGCACGGCCGTCACCATCGCCACCCCCGACGTCACCTTGCAGGGCTTTTCGGTCACCGGCTCGGGCATGGCGAACAAGGACCTCGACGCCGGGGTCAAGATCCTCAAGGGCGCCGACCGGGCGCAGGTGCTGGGGCTGCGGCTGACCGGGAACATGCACGGCATCGACCTGCATGGCGGCCGCGACGCCAGGATCGTCGGCAACGAGATCATCGGCACCCGCGACCCCCGCATGAACGAGCGCGGCAACGGCATCTATGTCTGGAACAGCCCCGGCGCGCTGGTTCAGGGCAACAGCGTCCGCTTCGGCCGCGACGGCATCTTCTCGAATGCCAGCGCCGACAGCTTCTATCGCGACAACCTGTTTCGCGACCTGCGCTTTGCCGTGCATTTCATGTATACCCGCAACACCGAGGTGTCGGGCAATGTCAGCATCGGCAACCATCTGGGCTTCGCCATCATGTTCTCGGACCGGGCGGTGATCCGCGACAACCGCAGCCTGGGCGACCGCGAGCACGGCCTGATGCTGAACTATGCCAACAATGCCGACGTGACCGGCAACCTGATCCGCGGCGGTTCCCGGAAATGCCTGTTCATCTATAACGCGCACAAGAACCTGATCTGGAACAACCGTTTCCAGGATTGCGGCATCGGCATCCATTTCACAGCCGGGTCCGAGCGCAACGTGCTGAGCGGCAACGCCTTCATCGGCAATCGCGAGCAGGTGAAATACGTGGGCACCCGCCATATCGAATGGAGCCACGAGGGGCGCGGCAATTTCTGGTCCGACCATCCGGGCTTCGACCTGAACGGCGACGGCATCGCCGACGGGGTCTATCGTCCCAACGACCTGATGGACCACATCCTGTGGTCGCAGCCTGCCGCCGCACTCCTGACCGGCGCCCCCGCCGTGCAGCTGATCCGCTGGAGCCAGCAGAGCTTTCCCGCCACCCTGCCGGGCGGCGTGCAGGACAGCGCGCCGCTGATGCGGCCCCTGACCATCCCCGTCCCGCCCGAGATCGCGGCCTATGAGGCCGAGGCCGCCGGGCGTTGGGCAAAAGGAACTTACGATGACATCGACCCTGACGATCTCGCGTCTCACTAAGCGCTTCCAAAGCGTCGAGGCCCTGGCCGAGGTCTCGCTGGACCTCGGGCCGGGCATGCGCGTCGCGCTGCTGGGCCATAACGGCGCCGGCAAATCCACGATGATGAAGATCATCCTGGGCCTGATCCCGTTCGATGCCGGCGAGATACGCGTCTGCGGCGCCGCGCCCGGTTCGGCCCAGGCGCGCATGCAGGTGGCCTATCTGCCGGAAAACGCCGCCTTCCACCCGGCCCTGACCGGAGAGGAGCAGATCCGCCATTACCTGTCCCTGCGCGGCGAAAGCCCGCGCCGGGCCATGGAACTGCTGGAGCGGGTCGGGCTGGCCAAGGCCGCGCGTCGCCGCATCGGCACCTATTCCAAGGGCATGCGCCAGCGCGTCGGCCTGGCCCAGACCCTGATCGGGCGACCGCGGCTGCTGGTGCTGGACGAGCCGACCTCGGGGCTCGACCCGGTGTCGCGGCGCGATTTCTATGCGCTGCTCGACGGGCTGGCGGCCGAGGGGGCGGCGATCCTGCTGTCCTCGCATGTGCTGACCGAGGTCGAGGCCCGCACCGACCGCATCCTGATCCTGTCGCAGGGCCGGCTGGTGGCCGAGGGCACGCTGGCGGAGCTGCGCCGCCGCGCCGCCCTGCCGGTCGGGCTGACGGTGACGCCCGCCGAGGGCGCGGCGGGGGCGCTGGCCGATGCGCTGCCGCAGGCGCGGCTGGCGGGCGACGGCACGCTGCACCTGGCCTGCGCCCAGGACGAAAAGCTGGGCCTGCTGGCCCGCATCGCCGGGCTGGGCGGGCAGGTCGCCGATCTGGACGTGATCCCGCCCAGCCTGGAAGACATCTACAGCCATTTCAGCCGGAGGGACGGGCAATGATCCGCCGCATCCTTTCCACCGCGGCGCTGGAGTTCCGCATCGCGCTGCGCAACCGCTGGGTGGCCATCGCCACCGGGCTGATGGTGGTCTTCGCGCTGGTGCTGGCGGCGGCTGGCGCCGCGCCGACCGGCGACATCGGCGCCGACCGGCTGTCGGTTGTCGTAGCCTCGCTGACCTCGCTGGCCGTCTATCTGGTGCCGCTGCTGGCGCTGCTGATGAGTTTCGACGCCGTCGCCGGCGAGGTCGAGCGCGGCACGCTGCCCCTGCTTCTGACCTATCCGGTGGCGCGAGCCGAGGTGCTGGCGGGCAAGCTGGTCGCGCATATGGCGATCCTGGCGCTGGCGGTCGGGGCCGGCTACGGCGCGGCGGCGCTGGCGGCGGTCTGGACCGACCCGGCCTCGACCGCCGGCCTCCCGGCGCTGTGGCGGCTGATGTGGAGCTCGACCCTGCTCGGCGCCACCTTCCTCGGCGCGGGCTATGCGCTGTCCAGCATCGCGCGGCGGCCCTCGGGTGCGGCGGGTCTGGCGGTCGGGCTGTGGCTGGGGCTGGTGGTGCTTTACGACCTGGGCCTGCTGGCGCTGATCGTCGCCGATGGCGGCGGCGGCTTCACCACCGAGGTGCTGCCGGTCGCGCTGCTGGCCAACCCGGCCGATGCCTTCCGCCTGTTCAACCTCTCGGCCGCCGAGGCCACCGCCGCCGCCGCCGGCGTGGGCGGGGCCGCCGCGACCATCCCGCTCTGGCAATCGGCGCTGTCGGTCCTGGCCTGGCCGCTGGCCGCGCTTGGCCTTGCCATTGCCGCATTCCGAAAGGTCACGCCATGAGACATGCGCTTCTGCTGGTGCTGCTGCTGGGCCTTGCCGCCTGCCGCGAGGAGGTGGCGCAGGACACCGCCCCGGTCGAGCTGAACGCCCAGACGCTGGGCCATTTCTGCCAGATGAACCTGCTGGAGCATCCCGGCCCCAAGGCGCAGGTGCATCTGGAAGGGATGCCGGGCACGCCCCTGTTCTTCAGCCAGGTCCGCGACGCCATCGCCTATGCGAGGATGCCGGAACAGAGCCACCCGATCCTGGCCATCCATGTCAACGACATGGGCAGGGCAGGCGCAAGCTGGGAAGAGCCGGGAGAGGGCAACTGGATCCCGGCCGGCGACGCCTTCTACGTCATGGGCTCGGCCCGCATGGGCGGCATGGGTGCGCCCGAGGCGGTGCCCTTCTCCAGCCGCGAGGCTGCCGGGGCCTTTGCCGCCGCCCATGGCGGGCAGGTGATGACGCTTGACGCGATCCCCGACGAGATGGTGCTGACGCCCGAGGAAACCGCGGCCGACAGCGGCTCGGACGCCGATTTCCTTGAACGCCTGCGCGCGCTGAGCCAACCCGAGGAGCCCGCGACATGACCTTGTCCCGCCGTCGCTTTCTGACCATCACCGCCGCCATGGCGCTGCTGCCTGCGGCCTCGCGCGCCCAGCCGGGCCGGCATTGGGTCGGGCAGGCGCTCGGCGCCCGTGCCTCGATCCGCATCGACCACCCGGAGGCCGAGGCGATCACCGCCCGCTGCCTGGCCGAGATCGACCGGCTGGAAAACATCCTCAGCCTCTATCGCCCGGACAGCGCGCTTTCCCGCCTGAACCGCGAGGGGGCGCTGGATGCGCCGCCCTTCGAGCTGCTTGAATGCCTGTCTCTGGCCGGAACGGTGCATCGCGCCAGCGGCGGGCTGTTCGATCCGACCGTGCAGCCGCTCTGGTCGCTCTGGGCCGAGGCCGCTGCGGCAGGACGCCGCCCCTCGCCGCAGGCGCGGCACGAGGCGCTGGCCCGCACCGGCTGGCGGCGCCTGCGGCTGGACGCGGCACGCATCGCGCTGGAGCCGGGAATGGCGATCACGCTGAACGGCATCGGGCAGGGCTATGTCGCCGACCGGGTCGCCTTGCTGCTCGAGGCCGAGGGGCTGGACGACGTCCTGATCGATACCGGCGAATTGCGGGCCCTGGGCGCCCGGCCCGACGGCGCGGAATGGCCGGTGCGGCTGGCCGGGGGTGGTGCGGTGGGCCTGCGCGCCCGGGCGCTGGCGACCTCGGCGCCGCTGGGCACCTGTTTCGACGCCGCCGGACGCGACGGCCATATCCTTGATCCGCGCAGCGGAATGCCGGCGCCCCTCGCCTGGCGCTCGGTCAGCATCTCGGCACCCGGCGCGGCGCTGGCCGATGCGCTGTCCACGGCTGCCTGCCTGACCGCGGATCGCCCGGCGCTGGAAAGGCTGCTGGCCGGGTTTCCGGGCACCCGGATCGAGGCCGCGCATCCGCACGGAACCGGCCGCGGCTGACGGGGCAGGGAAACGGCCCGGCGGCGCGCAAGCTTTCCGCATCATGCATGAACATCATGCTGCACGGCCGCCCCCGGCGGCGCACATGCCTGTAGCCTGCTGTTCCTGCGGGGCCGCGGCCGCCGGGCCCGGGCTTCGCACGGCGCATCCATCCGGCCCGCGCAGCAGCGAATTGCAGGCGATGAGGCCGCTGCCGGTCGGGATCTGCCGGACGGTGATCTTGGCGCGACATGTGTGCGGGGCCTGGCGCGTCCGCGCTTGACCGGGCCGCACAGCCGCGATTATGCGCCGAGCGCCCCGAAGCCCGCATCGAGCCCGCCGAGCAGGTCGCGCTCGTCCTCGAGCCCGACCGACAGCCGCAGCAGCCCGTCGCCGATCCCCGCGCCGCGCCGCGCCTCGGCGCCCATGCTGACATGGGTCATGGTCGCCGGATGGGCGATCAGGCTTTCCACTCCGCCAAGCGAATCCGCCAGGGTGAAGACCCGGACCGCCTCGACGAAGCGGCGCACGGCCGGCAGCCCGCCCCGCAGCTCGAAGCTGAGCATGGCGCCGAAGCCGCGCTGCTGGCGGCCGGCAAGCGCATGGCCGGGATGCCCGAACCGGTCATGTCCAGCGCCGCGACCCCGCTGGCCAGCAGCCCAGCGGCCCCCAGCCGCCGAAGCCCAGGACGATGAACAGCCCGGCGGCCAGCGTGCCCCAGACCGCCGCCGCGCCCAGGGCGTCGGCCCAGCCGGTGCTTTCGAAGCGCATCCAGGCCTGCGCGAAACGGCGCGCCAGGGCGATCACGACAGCACCGACAGGATGACGGCCCCGATCATGGCTGCGCCGCAGATCGCCGACGGCGCGATCCACCAGCCCGAGGCAAGGCAGGCGCAGGGGTTGGTGCAGATGGCGACGACGCGCAGCACCATCAGCACCGCGGCGATCACCGCCAGGGAAAGAAGGATCAGCATTCCGGTGCTCCGTATCTGGCGAGGATCAGATCCTCGATCTCACTGGTCAGAAGGTTCCGAGCGGCAGTCAGGGCGCGCAGATCGCCGACCTTGACCAGTTGCTCGGTCAGCAGCGCGGCGCGCTCGGCCGGCGGCAGCTCCGCCAGCAGGGATCGCGCCAGTTCGGCGGCGTCATGGGCGGGGCGCGGCATCAGGCGTTCCCCTTCGCGAGGAGCCGACGGGCATGAGATAAGGTTGGGACGCGCCAGTCATTTTCTGACGCAATCTGGGAGCATTGCCGGTAGCAAACCGTAAAGGGCGGCTTGATAGGGCTCTGAACCCGCACGCGAAGAGCGCCGACGAAGTCGGAAAACCCATCCTCGTCCAGCAGGAAACGCGCCAGTCCGGCGGCGTCATGGGCGGGGCGCGACATCACGCAGCCCCCAGAAATGTGGCGGTGTGATCGCGCAGCCGGGCGCCATAACCCGCCCGCACCACTTCGGGCCCCGCGGCCTCGATCAGGCGGGCCAGCAGCTCCTTGCCGCGCGCGCCCTTCATGATCCCGTACGTCGCGTTGCGCGCGTTCGTGGGGGTCACTTTGTTTTCCGTGCACCAGCGCTCGAAACTGCCGCCCGAGGCGCGGAACGCACCCAGAATGGCGTCGTGAAGCATCGCCCCCGGCTGGAAAGGGGCTGTCTTTTCTGACATGTTGCCTCCAATGAAACATATGGCCGTTATTGAGTGAGTTTAGGTTTACAAACGTCTACCGTCAAGGAAGAAGGTTTACAAATGTCGTCTTTTTCGGACCGTCTTCGTGAGGAGCGGTTGCGGCTGAATATGGTGCAGCCGGAGTTCGCCGAACTGGGCGGCGTCGGAAAACAGTCTCAAATCAATTACGAGAGCGGAAAGCGTATGCCTGATGCAGCGTATCTGACCGCTCTTGCGAAGCACGGCGTAGATGTCGCCTTCATCCTCACAGGCGAACGACCAACCCCGCCCGTCGATCGCAGCATGCTCGGCGTCTCGATGTCCGACTTCGTCCAGGTACGCTATTGGCGGCTCGATGATGACGCCCCGCTAGAGCAGGTCGGCGAGGTCGCCTTCCTCTTGTCCTGGCTGCGGCCACTCACATCCTCGCCCGGCGAGTGCTGGCTTCTCAAGGCGTCCGACGACCGCATGGAACCCACCATTCCGGCCGGCGCGACGGTGCTGTTTGATCATTCGCAACCCGTTCCCAGGGACAACGCCCTGTTCATCCTGCGCTTGGGCGATGGCTTGCGCATCCGCCGCTTGCGCCAAATCGGTCGGAAATGGCAGGCCGAATGCGACAATCGTGCCTATCCGGACCGTCTCGTCTTGGGCAAAGATGATCACAATCGCATCTTGGGCCAAGTGCTATGGCAAAGCTCAATCATGTCGGACGGTCGGCAATGATCTGGCCGTTTTCACGCCGACCAGCACCCGCGACACGCTTCGAGCTAAGCGCAAGCGGCCGCCCCATTCGCCCCGTCTTCTCGCAGTTCCACCAGATTGAAGATGCCCCGCAGAAGGACCGCGCCCTGGCCCTTGAGTGGGCAACCGCATGGCTCGGCCTGCAAGGGATCGATCACCACACGGCAGCCGGCTTTCTGGATCGCCTGCTGGCCTCGGACCTCAAGGCAAATGATGGTTCGCTCGCGGCTAAGGTGGCAGAGGTGGCAAAGCAGGCGCTGTTCACCGCAAAGGAGGAATTTGCCACCACCCGGACAGCGCGTACCTTGCCGAATGTTATCTTTGAGCAAGCTTGCTGCGATGTCTCGTTACCATATCAAGGCATGGTCCTGGCCGCGGCAGAGCGTCCCAGATTGCCGTTGCCCGACTGTACTGCCGACCTGTGCGGGTGTCGTATCCAGCAGATCAGCAGAGCCGAATACAGAAGGCTCAGCGAGGGGCACCAATGACCGGGCAGGAACTGAAGGTCGGCATGCGCGTCCGGGTCAGTATCCCCGACCAGCCCGCCTTGGACGGCGAGGGCTTCATCCTGATCGGCCCCCTCCATCGCGACGGAGACGATCTGTATCAGGTGGATATGGGCGACCACGACAACTGGTTCCCGGCTGACTGGCTGACACCCCTCGATCAGGACGGGCAGCCCTGAAATTCACTTCATTGTTCGGGGTCGCCTTGGCGCGGCGCTAACATCGCGGATCGCCCTTGTTTTGCTGGGCTTGCGCCGAACAATGAAGTCACTTCATTGTTCGCGGCCTTCGGATCGCCCCTGCGGCAACCCGATTTGAAAAGGGCCCCCGTGGCGGAGGCCCAGCATTTGCAGGGTTTGGAGAGCTTCTCGAAAGCCCCGAAAGCGCCTTTCGAAGCCGCCCTTCAAAACGGCCAGGCGGGCGCGTCGGGGCGACTTTTCGCGCGACCCTTCAATCCTGTTGTCCCCGGCGCGCTTCCAGGCCAAGGCCGACGAACCCACGCAACCCCTCGTGTTTGTGGTCTTTTTCGCCTGTCCCCGCCCTCAACCGGACATTCCCGTATTATTCAAAACGGATGTCCCGTATCAGCCCGGCCTCGGCATCGGACAGGCCGGCGGGGATGATGACGGGCTGGCCCGGATTCCAGTTCGCCGGGGTCGCGACCTTTTCGGCATCGGTCAGCTGCAGGCTGTCGATGGCGCGCAGGATCTCGGCGAAATTGCGGCCCGAGCTTGGCGGATAGGTCAGGACCAGCCGGATCCTTTTCGCCGGATCGATGACATAGACCGCCCGCACCGTCAGCGTCGGATCGCTTTCCGGGTGGATCATGCCGTAAAGCCGCGCGACCCGGCCGTCCGCATCGGCGAGCAGCGGGAAGTTCAGCGCATGGCCCTGGGTCTCGGCGATGTCCCGGGACCATTCGCCATGCGCCGAGAGCGGATCGACCGACAGGCCCAGCGGCTTGACGCCGCGCTTGTCCCATTCGGGCTTCAGCCGGGCGACCTCGCCCAGCTCGGTGGTGCAGACCGGGGTGAAGTTCTTGGGATGGCTGAACAGGACGCCCCAGGCTTCCCCCAGCCAGTCGTGGAAACAGATGGGACCCTCGGTGCTGTCCTGTTCGAAATCGGGCGCGATCTGGCCCAGTTGCAGTGACATGGTGATGTCCTTTCGATCTTCGTCGTCCAGGGGCGTCGGCCCCGCCGCGCCTGCGAAGCGCGGCGGGGGCGGCCCTGTTCCCGGGCAAGATGGCACTCTGGCATGGCACAGGCAAATTCATTATATTGCGGTTATCAGCAACAATTTTGTTCTTATTTCATGGACACCAATCAGGCCCGCACCTTTCTCGAGGTCGTGCATTCCGGCAGCTTCGTCGCCGCCGCCGAGCGGCTGAACATCACCCAGACCGCGGTCAGCGCCCGCATCCGCACGCTTGAGGACAGCCTGGGCCGGCGGCTGTTCATCCGCAACAAGGCCGGCGCGCGGCTGACGCCCTCGGGCGAGCGGCTGGTGCGCCATGCCACCGCCATGCTGCAATTGTGGGAACGGGCACGCCAGCAGGTCGCCCTGCCGCCCGGCCGCAGCGCCGGCGTCCATCTGGGCGGAGAGCTGAGCCTGTGGCATCCGCTGCTGGCCGACTGGCTGATCTGGATGCGCCGCGAATGCCCGGACATCGCGCTGCGGGCCGAAGTGGACGGCCCGGCCAGCCTGATGGCGCGGGTGCAGGAGGGCTCGATGGATGTGGCGGTGCTCTACAACCCGCCCCATGCGCCGAACCTCGTCAACGAATTGCTGGCCGAGGAAAAGCTGGTGCTGGTCAGCAGCGCCGCGGATGGGCGCTTCGCGGCCGAGGATTTCATCCATGTCGACTGGGGGCTGAATTTCGCCGCCAGTTTCGAGACCTCGTTTCCCGATCTCAGCCCGCCCGTGTCGATCTCGCTGGGGCCGCTGGCGCTGACCTATCTGCTGACGGTGGGCGGCTGCGGCTATTTCCGGCTTGGGATCGTCCGGCCCTTCCTGGCCGTGGGACGGCTCTCCCTGGTGCCCGGTGCGCCGGAATTCTCGCATTCGACGCATATGGTCTATGCCGAGCGCGCCGATGGCGGGGTGCTGGACCGGGTCAGGACCGGGCTGAAGGCCGTCGCCGCGGCGCCGCCGAGCCTGCGGCAGGCGACCGAGATCGCGGCGCGTCAGGGGCCGGACCCCCGGTCTGCTGACGATCCTGTGAATAATTTACAAAAATAAGCTTATCGTCGTCAATGAGTTTACAAAATTCCCTTTTTAAAAAAATGGTTTACGAAAAATAAAGATTACTGTTAACATCACGGCCAATCGGCATGCGGACGCTCGCTTGCGGCACCTTGAGGAGGGTGAGAGCGTCGCGGACCGATCCTGTCGCGAGTAGAGGAGGCGCGCCATGTCCATTGAATCGCTTGAGAAACATCCTGTTCCGTCTGGCTTTGCTGCTGCGCATGCGGGGCCTGGGGATTATGCGCGGCTCTATGCCGAATCGCTCTCGGATCCTGAGGGGTTCTGGGGGC